>Ga0214921_10004828_pt1 | contig 19504 bp, 19 predicted proteins | sample LL1505_MetaG_FD_177992 | JGI IMG/M metagenome (GOLD analysis project Ga0214921, IMG submission 177992) | Freshwater microbial communities from Lake Lanier, Atlanta, Georgia, United States - LL-1505 | ecosystem: Environmental > Aquatic > Freshwater > Lake | place: USA: Georgia | collected... | reverse complement strand
GATAATTTTATCCTTCATCTTAAAGAATCAGAGTTCAGATTTAATAATAGAAAGTTAGATCTTTATTCTATAATGTTGAAAATATTTAGAGAATTTCCGCTCTAAAGTTATCTAGACCCTTGATTTTATTGATTGTAAATCAAATCAATTATTTTAGGGTTAAAATTTTAACTTACCCACTGGTTTTTAGAAAGAGCCACTAAAGCGTCTAAACCCCCAAATAATATCTCGATAAATATGGAAACTGTTAAGACAATAAAAATAGCAGATCTACTTGGTAAAGAAAGTCCTTACAAAAAAACATGGCTTGAAAAAATACAAAGCTCAATAAAAAAAGGCACTGGGGATACAGAAAATAAAGTTCTCGTAAAGAAAAAAAATTTTTTTGATTTGATGAAAGCATCAATTAGTACAACAAAAGATGAATTTTCTGCTAAAAAGATCGTCATTTACAAAAATAATAATTATAGCTTCAAAGAAGATGAAGCAATATCTAATTCTTATAAAGAAAAAAAAACTCCTGATGTTACCTCAAGCAAAATAGAGTGGAAAAATGAGGATAAAGATAATGAGATGGTGTTTCAGGTAAATTTTGCCAACGAAATATATGGCGGAGCAACTTTTGGAAAAGGGTTTGTTCAAGAAGAAATAAAAAATGTTTTATCTACTACATCATCAATTCTTACGGCAAATAGAGAAAAATTCGATCTTGACCCCAGAGGAAAAGAAAGTCGGCCAACTCCGGTAGTTATCGTTGGCCAAATTAAAGATTTTGATGATGTTGGCCTTCCTTATGGCTGGAATGATTCAAAGTGGAATCAAAAAGCGAAATCGATGATAAAAAGATCTGATTCTCCAAATGTTTTTAATGAGTTAGCTATTGCTGCAAATTCTATAAAAAAATATGGGGATGATGATGAGAAAAGTGTAAAAGCTTTATTCAATAATGCTCTCGCTGGGTTTCGGCTGGCAAAGGAAGTTGCGGGAAGCAAAAATTGTAAAATCAAAACTGGATTGTTTGGAGCTGGTGCTTTTCATAATTCTCCAGAATTTTCAATTGCAATGCAACATTTGGCGTCAAGAATTGCTGATGTTGATGTAGAGTTTTGTGGGATAGATCTAAGTAAAAGAAATTATATTAAAGGCATTTTTGATAGGGTTGATCAGATGATTGATTCAGGAATGAATCTTAATCAAATTACTAATCAGTTAATAAAAAATTGGAAGACGGCAAATTTAGATAATAAAGGATGGAGAATTTCTAAAGAAATTCCGGAGATAAGCAAAAATATTCTAACTCCAAGATCATCGCCCGCTATAAAAAAAGTGACGAAGCTAACCAAAAACACTTTGAATTCTGATATTATTAAGCTTTTAGATGATTATAGAAGTAGCGGTGATGTTACGAATACTTTAAAAGCTCAAATAAACCAAATTGTTGCTCAAGGCAATACTCAAAATCGAGAATTTTTTACACCTCAGATTTATAGTGGCATTGGAGCAGAAACAAATCTGACATACGATAAAACTAATTGTCAGCTAAGGTTACAAATTACAGAGGTTTTTGATGGAGGGATTGCGCAGAAATTAGGAATGAAGGCTGATGAAACAATAGTTATAAAATATCAAAAAGAAGAAGTAAAAGATCTACAAGAATTTGCTCATAAAGCAATTTGTGCCATTAGAAATCTATCAGTAAAAGACCTAGAAATATCTTATGAGAGTAACACAAAATCACATTTCAACTTAAAAGAAGAATTAATTAAACAAAATTCTGGTAATTTATTTTACAACAAAAGAATCATTAATAATCTTGATGATGTAAAAGCAATAAATTCGGGTTCACATCGCGAGCACCTTCGTTAAAGAACCTCTAACAATAAAATTGCAGTTTGTAAATGCACCGAGTTAAGATCAAAAATTTTAATAATAAAAATCAAAGTTTTTAACAACAACTGCTTGCGACATGAGAAAGAAAGTATAATTAAAAAAATGGGTGATTTTTTTGCTTTCAACCCCGACCTTGTTGTTTGTTAAAATTTTATAACTTTTATAATTTTAATGAACACAAACTCAAATTCTAAATCAACCCCTCTTCCCTAAAACTAAAATAACCAGACCCACCAATAATCAAATGATCCAAAATTTTTATTTCTAAATTTTTCAAAGCTAAGATTATTTCGTTGGTAGTTTTAATATCAGCATTCGAAGGCTTCAATTCACCAGCTGGATGATTATGCATTAAAATTATCGATGAAGCATTTAACAATAAAGCTTTCTTAGCAATAGCCTTTGAACTTACAGCCACATAGTCATTTTCACCAATTCCAAGTAACTCATCTTCTATCAATTGATGTTTTTTATCTAAAAACAAAACTCGAAAAACTTCATAATTTAAATTTCTTAACAAAGCCGAAGAATAATCCAAAACCGCCTGCCAATTGTTCAAAACAGGTTTTATTTTAGCAGAATTCTTCAAAACTCGATTAATAATTTCAGAGATTATTTTAATTGAAGTAATCACGCTTTCACCCACACCATCCAACTCTTTCAATAAGTCCACATCAGCATTCACCACTCCCGAAATATCACCAAATTTTGCGATTAATTTCTTAGCCAAAGGTTTGGTATCTTGTCTGGCATTGGCCGCAAAAAGCAAAATTTCCAATAATTCATAATCATGCAATTCTTTTCCCAAAGAATTTAAAAATTTCTCTCTAACTCTTTGTCTGTGCCCAATATTATCTGATGCCCTTTTCATAAATTTTTTTCATAAATTTCTGGTGTAATTTTATCTGTCGCAAAGTTTTTGATACCAAGCTTTTCAAGCTCTAAAAGCCTTGATAAATCATTAACCGTCCAAGCAAAAAACTCAATTCCATTAAGATTTTTTACAAAATTTTCATCCAATAATTTATGAAATATTGATAAGAATTTAATATTATTTTTTGCCAAAAATTCTTGTAGATTTTTTACATCTTCATCTTTTTCTATATTTTTACAAACCGCCACCAAGTTAGCCTCATCACCAAAAACTCTTCTAATTTCTACAAAAACTTTTGCCGATTTTTTATAATCAGTGATAAATGGCGCAAAATAAATTCTCTTCAAATCAATTTTCGCTGCAATAATTTCATCTTTAGTCAAGGTCAAAGCTTCAAAAGCATTATTCTCATCCAAATTTTTGAAATCCATCCAATATTCCAAAGAATTTCCAAAACAGAAATAATTCTGCAAAACAGGTAAATTATCTAATTCATCAATTTTTGGTTGATCATGTTTTAAAACCAGCTTTCCATTTAAAAACCAAATATCAAATTCAATGGCTTTGAAATTTTCTTTTACAGCTTCTTTCAAACTTTCAATTGAATTTTGTTGAGCATTTTCTAAAACAAAGCCACGATGGGCAAAAAGTTTAATCATTCTTAAAGTAAGATTTTATGAAGTTCATGATTATCAAAACCACTTATCCAAATTTACCAGATGCTAAAAAACTAGCAACAATTCTGCTAACAAAAAAATTAGCTGCTTGTGTGCAATTTACAAAAATTGAAAGTAATTATTTTTGGGAAGAAAAAATTGTAAATGATAAAGAGATTTTGATGACCATAAAAACCAAAGCTAGTTTTTATAAAGAAATTGAGAAAATTATTATCAAAAATCACCAATATGAAATTCCTCAAATTATTGGAATCAATATTGATAAAGGTTCAAATTCTTATTTAAATTGGCTTGATTCAAATGTAAAAAATGGAAAATAAAAACTGGCTTAATTAAAGTTGTATATCTATAAACTTTATCATGCTTTTAGCAGAATATAAAAATATCTTATTATAAAAACTCATTAGTTTTTAAGAGAAAATAAAGATTTTTCAGGCTTTTTTGCTAAAAAAGAAACAATTATTTCAAATTTAGAAGTCGATTTAACTTGATGAAGATTAACGCAGAAACGGATAATTCGTAACAATGATGAAAGAAATAATTGTTTCCTCAAACATAAACAATTTTAGGAAATTTACAAATGACACAAAAAACAATTTTAATCGATGCAGCGCATCGTGAAGAGACGCGAATCGCTGTTTTAGATGATGGAATCTTACAAGATTTTGACCGCGAAGCCATTGCCATCAAGCAAATCAAAGGCAATATTTACCTTGCCAAAGTCACCAGAGTAGAACCTTCATTACAAGCTGCTTTCGTTGATTATGACGGCAACCGCCATGGCTTTTTACCTTTCGCTGACATTCACCCAGATTATTACACACTTTCTGAATCAGAAAAACAAAAATTAAAAGATTCTAATAAAGCCGTTCAACCAAAACATGATGAAGATGAAGATGATTCTGAACATCAAAACCGCCCAAATACTCGTCGCCCCGATGATCAAGAAGAAGGTTCTGAATCCTTCGTTACTGGATCTTATTCAGTAGAAGATGAAACTGGCAGTTATTCAGGAAATATTCACAATATTTACAGAAAATATAACATCCAAGATGTTATCAAACCGGGGCAATTGCTTTTAGTTCAAGCCACCAAAGAAGAAAGAGGCAATAAAGGCGCGTCAATGACCACTTATGTTTCTTTAGCTGGGAAATATTGTGTATTAATGTCTAACACGCCAAATAAAGGTGGGGTTTCTAAAAAAGTCGACAATTTTCGTGATCGCAAACTTTTAAAATCAATTTTAAATGATTTAGGAGTTCCTGACGATAGATCTGTCATCGTGAGAACCGCAGGCGTTGGCAAAAAACCAGAAGATATCAAAAGAGATTACGAATATCTTTCAAGATTGTGGGACAGCATCAAAGAAGCTTCAAAAACCTCTAGAGCTCCTTCTTTTATACATGCTGAAGATGATGTTATCAAAAGATGTATTAGAGATGTTTATAACGAGCAAGTTAGCGAAGTTGTGGTTGATGGAAAATCAGCTTTTGATGCCGTGATGAGCTTTGTAAAGCTTACCATGCCAAATGGCACTCACAATATCAAGCTTCACGAAGAAAGAGTTCCAATTTTCAACAAATATCGCGTTGAACAGCAAATTTCTTCTTTATATGAGAAGCAAATTGCCTTACCATCTGGTGGATCAATTGTAATTGACCATACTGAAGCATTAGTAGCAATCGATGTAAACTCTGGAAGAGCAACCAAAGAAAGTGGCGTTGAAGAAACCGCCTTTACCACCAACTTTGAAGCAGTAAAAGAAATCGCCAGACAACTTCGTTTGCGTGACTTGGCTGGTTTAGTAGTTATCGATTTTATCGACATGTACGACCAAAAACATCGTCGTAATGTTGAAAGAGCTTTGCGTGATGAATTGCAAAATGATCGCGCTCGCATTCAGCTTGGTCGTATCAGTGTTTTTGGACTTTTAGAAATGTCGCGCCAAAGACTTGGTGCAAGTTTCTTTGAAACCATTACTGAACCTTGCAAACATTGCAACGGAACTGGCTATGTAAGATCAGTTGAAATTTTAGCAGTTAGCATTTTACGCTCTATCCGACACGCTTGCGCCGATAATCAAGTTGGTGTAATTTATGTTTATACCACCAATGAAGTCATTGCTTATTTGATGAATTACAAAAAAAATGACATCATCTCAACTGAGAAAAATTACAATATTCACATTTTCATGCATCCTAGCGAAGATGTTGGAAGTCAAGGTTTCACTATGAAAAAAAGAAAAAGTCTTTCTGATGAAGAAAGAAGAGAAATTGAAATGGAAGTTGTAACTGGAAAAGTTAATCAACTTGGTTTAGAAAAAAGCTATTTTGACGACTCTTCTAACAATGGAAAAGAATCTTTTGGCAATTCTGGAGAAGATAATTTAAGCAGAAACCGCAGAAGAAACGACAATAAATTCAAAAAGAATAACAAAGATAGAAGAAAAAATAACAACAGAGACTACAATAATAAAAAACCTTCATTTGTTGGTTCTTTGTTATCAATTTTTTCTGGTAAAAAATAGTTTTAATTACCGCCATTCCTGCAAAAGAAATATATTTGCAGGAATTGCAAAATAACCCCCCAAGACCTTTCTAATAACTCAATTATGAAAAATTTTACACAAAATATTTGTAAAAATTTTATCATTTTACTTATCTCTTTTTCGCTGATTTCCTCTTGCTCTTATCGTCCAATTTTAGATCAAAATGATCAATACTTAAAATCTGGCGATGAAGACGCAGAACAAGCAATCAATGATTGTACCGAAAAAGCTGATGCTTATCTTAAAAAATTCAAAACTCAAAGAATCGCTAAAGAAACTGGTAGAAAATCTGTAATTGGCGCGTTTTTTGGCGGAATTTTTGGTTTTCTTTTTGGCGGAAATGCCTCGTCTCTAATAACTGGACTTGCAATTGGAACTGGAGTTGGAGCCGCTACTGGCGGACTATCGGCAGCTGGAGAAGGCACAATTACTCCCGATCAAACTAAACAAAGATATGTATCTAATTGTTTGGCAGATAAAGGTTATTCTGTAATTGGTTGGCAGTAATTATCATTGTCATCCCAAACGAAGTGAAGATCTCATGAGGTGTTTCGCTTTGCGGAGCATGACAGCTTATTTATTTAAAAAATGCAAAACCCTCCAAAAATTCTAATCATTGGCGCAGGTGCAGTTGGTGGATTTTATGGTGCGAAACTTTCTCAAGCAGGTGCCAAAGTTTCAATTATCTGTCGTTCTGATTATGATTTTATAAAAGAACATGGCGTCAATATCAAAAGCCACCAGAACCAAGAAGACTTCCATTTTAAACCTCAGCAAGTTTTACAAAATATTAAAGATTACAAAGATGAAGCTGATTTTATTTTAATTTCCACCAAAGTTTTGCCAACAATTTCAATTGCCGATTTAATCAAGCCAGTATTATCAAAAAACTCCTCCATCGTTTTATTGCAAAATGGCATTCACATTGAAAATCCTGTTGCAAATTCATTTCCTGATCATCATCTAATTAGCATAATTGCCTTCGTTTGTGTGAGTCGAATTGATTTTGGAAAAATTCATCATCAAGATTATGGTAGACTAGTCGTTGGCGATTTCCCCAGCGGAACTTCTCAAAAAACTTTAAATTTGGTTGAGTTGTGGAATAATTCTGGTGTGCCTTGTGAAGCAGTTTCTAATATTCAAATTGAACGCTGGAAAAAGATGGTTTGGAACGCTCCTTTTAATCCAATTTCAGTTTTAGCTGGCGGACTTGATACCAAGAAAATTTTAAATAATGAGGCAACTAAAAATTTAGTCGAAAATGTCATGCAGGAAATTTGTATTTTAGCCAAGGCTGACGGCTGCGAATTGCCTCAAGATATTGCAGCTAAAAATATCGAAATGACTTTAAAAATGAAGCCTTACAAAACCAGCATGTTACTTGATTTTGAAGCAAAAAGACCGTTAGAAGTTGAAGCAATTCTAGGAAACGCCTTAAGATTTGCTAAAGAAAAATCAATTGATACTCCTTATTTATCAAGCCTTTACGCACTGCTTTCTTGCTATTAAATATGCCAAGATAACTATACCAGACTAACTATCTTTAGTCTGGTATAGTTTTTATTTTACGCCCCATGAGCAGCGTCTCGCCTTGTGGGGACCCTCAACAGGTTAATCACTATAGCATACTAAGCTAATCTTGCATATTTCTAACTAGAGCAAGAAATTCTAATCTCTTGCGACCAAGCTGGTGGAACTTTGGCATAATCATCATTTTCAATTTGCTCTGAAAATGGCGATTCCATTATTTTTTGTAATTTTTTTACTTCTGAAAAATCATTTTCCTTTACAGCTTTCTCAATAGCATTTTGCAATAAATAATTTCGTAAAATAAATTTTGGATTTATTTTATTCATAGCTTTAAGCCTTGATTTATGATTCTTTACAACATCGCTATCAGAATTTTTTAAAATCGCAGAATAATTTTCTAACCAAATTTTTAATTCATTTTCAAAATTATTTTTTTTATCTTTTGACAATTCTTGCAATAATCCCAGATCACCTTTAGCAATGAATTTTTCTATCTTATCAATCTCAAATTTAGCTAAATTGCGAAAGAAAAAAGAATAATCAACACGATATTTTTTAAGCAGCAAAAGCAAGCTATTCACAAGCTTCTCAACATCTTCACTAAATTTTTCAAAACCTAATTTCTTCGCCATCAAAGTTTGATATTCGCCGAAAAAAACTTCCTCATAAATTGATAAAATTTTCTGCTGATCTTTCATTTCAATTAGACTTGAAAGAGTGATGGAAAAAGCATGCAAATTCCATAATCCAACTTTTGGCTGATTGGCAAAAGAATAGCGCCCCTGATAATCAGAAGAATTACAAATATGATCTGGATTATATTCATCCAAAAATCCAAATGGCCCGTAATCAAAAGTAATTCCTAAAATTGACATATTATCAGTATTCATCACGCCATGACAAAAACCAAAAGCCTGCCAATAAGCGATCATTTTTGCGGTACTAATTACCACTTCGCATAAAAATAACTGATATTTTTCTGGATCATTTTTGAAATGAGGAAAATGCTTTTCAATAGCGTAATCAGCCAAAATTTTCACTTTATCATTTTGCTGACGATAGAAAAAAACTTCAAAAGATCCAAAACGAATATGCGACTCTGACATTCGTATTATTTGCGCTGCTGGCTCAATTTCTTCTCTAATCGCCATATCTTTTGAAGCAATTAAACATAAAGCGCGCGAGGTTGGAATCCCTAAATTAAACATCGCTTCAGAAACCAAAAACTCACGAATTGACGAACGCAAAACCGCTTTACCATCGCCCATTCTTGAATAAGGCGTAAGTCCAGATCCTTTTAATACCAAATCCCAACTTTCATTTTTTTGATTTTTAATTTGCGCAAGAAGAACCGCTCTTCCATCTCCAAGTTGTGGCACCAAATGACCAAATTGATGACCAGCGTAAAGCATTGCCAAATAACAAAATTCTGGATGTGGTTTTTTAGCAGAAATTGCCTCTAAGAATTCTGAACTTAAAATTTCTTTTTCATTTAAATTAATTAGTTCACAAGCTTTTGAACTAAAAGCCACAACAGATGATTCTTGCAGAGGAGTTGGAAGAATTTCTGAAAAAAAGTCATCACCAAGTTTTGCAAAATGATTATCGAAATTCAGCTTGAATAGATTTTGATTTTTAGACAACTGACATCCCTTTTGGAGTTTTTATAACTGGATATTCACGAGGGTTAAAAAGCTGATAATGCCACCATTCCTTAGAATAAAAATCAAAACCAGCGTCCTTCATAAGCTTAAACAAAATAAGGCGATTGCGCGCCGCTTCTGGAGAAACTTTATTACAATTATGAAAAGCTAAGTTAGAAAATTCATCGAAATCTGTTCCCATATTTAGCTCTTTTCCATGTAAATCGGTTAAAGTTAAATCGATGGCAACACCCCGACAATGAGGAATTGATCCACTTTTTGGATCAGAAACAAAACCTCCATGTGGATCGTCACAAGGAAATTTTTTGAACATATATTTCTGAACCTCTATTGGTCTAAAACAATCAAAAATTTTTAATTTAAATCCTAATTTTCCCGCCTCTTCAATAACTTTTTTTAAAAGTTCAACGACATCTTTATGAAGATAACATATGGCTTCAGAATAAAGCTTATGTTCACAAACATTATTTATAGTGGCGTAGCGCACATCAAGAATTACACCGAAATCTTTTTCAGTAATTTTAACTAAATTTTGCATTTTAAAAAGGTTTTAAAACAACTAATGATACGATAAATATAGCCAGAACGATTGGCAATTCGTTTATGATACGATAAAATTTTTGACTATGTTTGTTTACACCATTTGCAAAATTCTTACGACATTTTGATAAAAAACCATGATAGCCAGCAAGAATTAAAACAAGAGTAATTTTAACTTGAAGCCAAACAAGTTCAAAACCAATTTCACCAGCTAAATAAAGTCCAAAAATAAAAACAAAAACCATTGATGGCAACATAATGTAACGCAGTAATTTTTTCTCCATCACTTGAAAAATTTTATCCGCTTCAGATCCAGTTTGTACCTGACAATGATAAACAAAAATTCTCGGCAAATACAGTAAACCAGCCATCCAAGACATCACGGCAATTATGTGAAAAATTTTTATCACATCATAAATTTCGATATCTTCCATATTTAGGATAAAATTGTTGATTAATTTGGTTGTGAAGCTAGTTTAAGGAGCTCATCATAAGACTCGTTTACGAATTATCAAAAGTCAATTTCCAAAATCCAAAATGAAGCTTCTAGCTTGTAACAGCAATCCCACTTTATCACAAGAAATCGCAAATTATTTAGGCATTGGCTTAATTAATGCTGAAGTTAAAAAATTCGCCGACATGGAAGTGTTTGTTGATATCAAGGAAAATGTTCGTGGCGAAGATATTTTTGTTATTCAATCAACATCTTATCCAGCCAATGATAATATCATGGAATTATTGATTGTAATTGATGCTTTGCGTCGCGCTTCAGCTCGCAGAATTACAGCAGTGATTCCTTATTTTGGTTACGCTAGACAAGATCGTAAAGTTGCACCACGCACTCCAATTTCAGCAAAATTAGTTGCTAATATCATTACTTCCGCAGGCGCAGATCGCGTATTAACACTTGATTTACACGCTGGTCAAATTCAAGGATTCTTCGATATTCCTCTTGATAATCTTTACTCCGCACCAGTTTTTTCTAAAGATATCAAGCATAATTTCCACAATACTAAAGATTTAGTAATTGTTTCTCCTGATGTTGGCGGACTTGTCCGAGCCAGAGAAATTGCCAGCAAACTTGGCGCAGAATTGGCAATAGTCGACAAAAGACGCCCCAAAGCTGGAGTTAGTGAAGTTATGAATATTATCGGTGAAGTTGATGGCAGAAATTGTATTATTGTTGATGATATGGTTGATTCTGGCGGAACTCTATGCAACGCTGCAGAAGCCTTAATTAAAAAAGGTGCCACTTCAGTTTCAGCTTACATAACTCACGGCGTTTTATCTGGAAAAGCCAATGAAAGAATAGCCAATTCTAAGTTAAAAAACTTGGTTATCACTAATTCAATCGAGCCAACTAAAGAAACCCTAGCAGTTAAAAATATTAAAATTATAAATATTGCCAACCTTATCGGAGAAGCAATTAACAATATTTCCAAAGAAAAATCAGTTTCAACTTTGTTCGCTTAAAAACATGGAAAAATTCAAAATTCCCCTAATTAATCTTGCCACCACCTTCTCTGCCGCTTTTTTAGTTGTAGTGTTTGCTGTAATTTTTGCTGATCTTTTTTATCAACCAAAAAAAATGGTTAAAAGAGGTTTTGAAGTTGCGGTTTCTTCTGATGGAAAGCCTGTAGCAAAAGAAGAAGTAAAGCCAATAGATTTAGCAACTTTAATGCAAAGCGCTGATTTTGATAGAGGTGCTAAAATTTCTAAAAAATGCGCATCTTGTCATAGTTTTGGCAAGGGCGAGTCAGCTAAAGTTGGTCCAAATTTATTTGGAATAATTGGCAGAAGTAAAGGCTCTATGTCGGGATTTTCTTACTCTAAAGCACTTCTTGAAAAAGGTGGCTCATGGGATAAAGAGTCAATAAACCAATTCATCACCAAACCAAAATATTTTATACCAGGTACAAAAATGGGATTTGCTGGCTTGAAAAAACCACAAGATCGCGCTGATGTAATTTTATTTTTAGAAAAATCAGCGAAGTAATAAATTCAATGATGAATTAAAATACTTGTCATCCTTTGCGCTTAAGATTCGAAGATTTCATGATCTTAACTTAGAAAATAAAATTCACGAAATCCTCAAATTATGTGGATTCAAGGATGAAGAGCTTTCTGTTTTTTTCAGGCGCAAAACTGTACGGTATATTCTTTACACAATTCGTATACACTGTTAGCTAATTAACATAAATAAAACCCAACATGGAAATCTTTGGAATAATTCTATCAGCAGCCTTTGGAGCTATATTTGGCTCTTATGCCACTCTTTTCGCCTATCGATTACCACTTGGAGAATCATGCTTCGGCAGATATTTCGGCCCAAAATCAAGATGTCCGCAGTGTAACACAATAATTAGAACTCGCGAATTAATCCCTTTAGTCAATTGGCTTTTCACTTTAGGAAGATGCAAAAGCTGCCAAACAAAAATTCCTCGCACCCATTTATTCATTGAGCTTTCAACCACAATTTTATTCGTACTTTGCTATTTACAATTTGGCTTTAGTGAAAATTTTATGATCTATTCTTTAATCTCAACTGGCTTAGTAATTCTTGCTGCTTGTGATTTTACTCACAAAAAATTTCCTGAACAAATTTTAAATTTTATTTTAATGATCGGATTAGCAAACCGTGTTTTGCAAGATGGCACAACTGTTGATGCTATTTTTTCGGCAGCAATTGGAATAATTTTTTCAGTAATTTTCTATCAGGTTTTCTACAAAAAAACTAATGGTTTATTCGCCACGCAGTCTCAATCTTTTGACTACACAAAATTTATTTTGATCAGTAGCGTTTGCTTAGAATTAAGATTATTTTTATTCTATTTTTTTGCCGTGATGCTTACTTTATTCACAATTCTATTGCTAGATATTCCAAATAAAAAGAAGCGTAGTAACTTTGGATATTCTCTAATAATACCATTCATTTATTTAATGCTTTACCCTCCAATTATTCTCTAAAATTTATCTCTTGTCATTCCCGCCTTCGCGGGAATGACAAGAGGAAAAATATTAAAATTACTTTTAAAATCATGATCACAAATTTTTCCGACTACAAAGTCAAAGATATAAATTTATCAAATTTAGGCAGAAAAGAAATCACTCTTGCTGAAAATGAAATGCCGGGGCTAATGTCTCTGCGCCAAGAATATAGCTCTTCTAAACCACTTACAGGCGCAAGAATTGTAGGCTGCCTACATATGACAATTGAGACAGCAGTTCTTATCGAAACCTTGATCCACCTTGGTGCAGAAGTTAGATGGAGTTCTTGTAATATTTTTTCAACATCAGATCAAGCTGCTGCTGCCATTGCTGCAAAAGGCATTCCTGTTTTTGCCTGGAAAGGCGAAACCGAAGAAGAATATCTCTGGTGTATCAAACAAACTATTGTTGGAAATCCAAGATGGAAACCAAATATGATTTTGGATGATGGCGGAGATTTAACTAAAATAATTCACCAAGAATATCCAGAAATTTTAAAAGAAATGAAAGGTCTTTCAGAAGAGACCACTACAGGCGTTGCGCGTCTTTACCAAATGGAAAGAGAAGGTAAATTAAAACTTCCCGCAATCAATGTTAATGACGCAGTTACCAAATCAAAATTTGATAATCTTTACGGCTGTAAAGAAAGTGTAATTGACGGAATTAAACGCGCGACAGATGTTATGATTGCTGGAAAAATGGCAGTAATTGCTGGCTATGGAAATGTTGGCAAAGGCTGCGCCGAAGCTTTTAAATCACAAGGCGCCAGAGTTGTTGTTACAGAAATAGACCCAATCTGTGCTCTTCAAGCGGCAATGGCTGGCTATCAAGTTTTACCAATTGAGGCGGTTGTTAAAGATGCTGATATTTTTGTTACCACAACTGGCAATGTTGATATTATTACACTTGAACATATGCGCGAAATGAAAGATTGCGCAATCGTTGGTAACATTGGTCACTTCGACAATGAAATCCAAGTTGAATCTTTGAGAAATTTACCATGGTTAAACATCAAACCACAAGTTGATCAAATAACTTTTCCCGACGGAAAAAGAATTATTTTACTTGCTGAAGGAAGATTATTAAATTTAGGATGCGCCACAGGACACAGCGCCTTCGTAATGTCTGCCAGCTTCACCAATCAAGTTATGGCGCAAATTGAATTATGGCAAAATCATAAAAAATATCAAAATAAAGTTTATATTTTACCAAAAGAATTAGATGAAAAAGTTGCTATTTTACATCTAAAAAAACTTGGCGCAATTTTAACAAAATTAAATGATAAGCAGGCTGAATATATAAATGTTTCTAAGTCTGGCCCGTTTAAAACAGAAAATTATAAATATTAAATTTTACCCCTCTCTTTGTCATCCCCGCGAAAGCGGGGATCCACAATCAAACAATAAATTTGATTCCAGCCTTTCGCGGTAATACCAAGCAAGAGTAAGGATGAGAAGAATATACTAAAATAATCAATATTAAAAATTCATCGAAAAAAATGGAAAAAATTCAAATTACCAAAGAAGGTTATCAAAGATTAAAAGCTGAACTTGAAAATTTAAAAATGGTTGAAAGACCAAAAATTATCAACGCCATCGCTACAGCGCGTGAGCTTGGAGATTTAAAAGAAAATGCTGAATATCATACAGCAAAAGATAAACAAGGTTTTATTGAAGCTCAAATCGCAGATCTTTCAGATAAATTTATTAGAGCAGAAGTAATTGATATTTCTCAACTTAGTGGCAATAAAGTTAAATTTGGCGCCACCGTAAAGTTGGAAAATTTGGATAATGGCAAAATAGTTACCTATAAAATCGTCAGTGAGTTCGAAGCGAACATTGATGATGGCCTTATATCCGCTCTATCACCAGTTGCACGCTTTTTACTTGGCAAAGAATCTGGTGATGAAGTAGAAATAAAAACTCCGGGAGGTGTGTCTAATTATGAAATAATTGATATTAAATTTATTTAAAGAAAAAATAATATTTGACATCAAAAAAACAGTCGCTTAATTACCATCAACCATTAGAGCTTTTAGTTCTTTTTTAGCTTTCGCTTTTCCTTCAACTAAAATTAGTTTCACAAATATGAAAAAAACTTTTTCTTCAAAAAAATCAGCATTCTCACTGATTGAATTATCAATCGTGTTAATCATCATCGGTCTATTAATTGCTGGTGTAACTGGGGGCGCAAGCTTGATTAAAAGCTCAGAACTTCGCGCTGCTATCAGCGAAGCTAGAGGTTATGCAGTTGCAGTTAACGGATTCTTTGCTCAATATAACGCTTTACCTGGCGACTACACAGTTGCAATCGCTGGTTCATCTTACGCTGGTCCAACTAATGGCGGAAACTCAAAAATCCAATATTATGCATCTGACACTGTTAACTCAACTGGTGGCGCAGCTTATTCATCAGAAAGTGTTGTTGCTTGGAATCAATTAATCAACACTGGAACAATTGATTCAACCTTAACTTTGACTTACACTTTAGTAACTACAGCTCAAACAGTTGGAACAATGATGCCAGCTTCAAAAATCAAATTCGCTGGATGGCATTTTGATTATCGTAACAAAGTTGGCGCAGACAACGACTACACTAGCGCTACCGGAACAGCTGAAGGCGCTGCTGCTGTTGCCGCAAACCAAAATGTTGTAGTTTTAACTCCAGCTACTACAGTTAGCGCTGCTACTTCAACATCTCCTACATTGGTTAATGGTGCAACTAACTTGGCTTACACAACAAACGGTGTTGGCTCACTTACTGGACCAGACGCTCTTTCAATCGACACTAAAGTTGACGATGGATTTGCTAATGCCGGTAGAGTTAGAGGCTTAAACCCAGGTACAGTTGCTACCAATGGTTGCTATACAGTTAGCCCTAGTTCTAATGCAAATTATGTTGTTTCTAATGGAACAACAAAAACTTGCAACCTTACTTTCCAAGTTGATGTTAACTCATAATTTGGTTACTTAGGTAATTTAAAAAACCCCGTCATTTGTAAAAATGGCGGGGTTTTTTATTGCTCACAAAAAATTGTCATATTGAGCAAAGCGAAATATCTCATGAATTTTATCCACATTATTTAAAAACATGAAAAAAGACACAACACTTTCATCATTAGTTAATTTTCTTATTCCAATAATTTTTTTATATGGTTTATTTTTTTTAGCAGATTTTTTAGAAAATGGATTTTTTGCCCTTATTTATGCATCAATAATTTTTGTCAGCGGATATTTTATCTCTCAGCTTTCCGATATACGAATTTTATCCATTAAAAATAATCTTACACACCTATTACTGGCGTTTTTCTTTCTTACATACACATTCTCTATATTTCTTCTTATAACAGCTTCTTTGTCGATATAATTTAGCATAACTCAATAATATTTAAAAATTCTTCATTTAAATATTTATTTGGAATTAAGTTTTTATGAGTTGCACTAAAGAAAGATTGCAATCCTACCTTTTTAATTTCATCAAATAGATCAGATTTTCTTACCTCATCAAGATGCGAAGCCACTTCATCAAAAATTAAAATTGTTGGCTGATTTTTATAAATTGCTGAGATTTTTGCGCGAGCCAAAGTAATTGAAAGCATGATTGATTTTTGCTCACCCGTTGAAGAGCGTGTTGCCGAAGCATTTTTCTCAGAAAATATAGCATCGAAATCACCCCTATGAACACCAAAATTAGTTTTAAAATTTTCTAAATCTGCCTTACGATTTTCCTCTAATTTCTTTTTATAAATCCCCTCAAGCAAAACGGCACTTTGTTTCATCACGCCTTGCTCAACATCACCAATAACTTTTAATTGGGCTTTGGGAAAATTTGAAGTAAAAGAATTTATCGCTTTATTAAAAAAATCAACAGCTTCAATACGCGCCGATGCTATTGCCATTCCTAATTCAACAATTTGATTTTCGATAATATCCAACCATTTTTCAGAATCTTTCTTCTGAGAAAATTTATATTTCTGCAAAATCAATAATCTTTCTTTGAGTAATTTTTGATAATTGTTAATGCGACTTTGATGCTCATGATCAAGGTCTGAAACAATTTTATCTAAATAATCGCGCCTTTCACTTTTTCCTAAAATAAACAAAGACTCAATTTGCGGAGTCAACCAAATAAAATTTATTAGCTGACTTCTAAGCTCGCTTTGTCTCTTACTGCTCAATATCTCATCATTAATTTGAAAAATCTTTTTCTTTTTTTGCACATCAAAAGAAGTGCCAATTTTTTCAATTAAATCATGATTCAGAAATTCTGCATAAATGGCGAATTGTTGCTTCTCTTCTTGAATCATACTCTCAAAATCATTGCCTCGCAAAGATGAGCTGCGCCCAAGCAAAGTAAGACCTTCAAGAATATTAGTTTTGCCAACGCCATTTTTGCCAACAAAAAGAGTGAGTTGATGCGAAAATTCTAATTTTTTTGAAGAAAAATTACGGAAATTTGTAAGGATTAATTTGGAAATTTTAATCACTTTTGAAGGGATTTTCTTGATTGAGTTTAAATTCCTACTATCAATGAACGCTGTTGTCATTCCCGTGAAGGTGGGAATCCAGTACCAGCTGGCTGGATTCCCGCCTTCGCGGGAATGACAAGTTAGATCATGCGGAGTATAAATAATTTATTTGGTATATAAAAACTAAACCCTAACTGGCATTATCACAAAAATTGAATTCATATCTTTAGCTTCAAGCAAAGCGGGAGAAAAACCGTCTTTAAATTTCATCAACAATTCTTCTTTATCAATTTGACCAATAACATCTAATAAATAGCGAGAGTTGAAGCCAGTCTCAATTCTATCTCCTGTATAGCCAATATCAAATTCTTCATAAGCAAAACTGCCATCGCTGGTGCTAACTTGTAAATTCATCTTACCATTTTCAATCAGCAATTTCACCGATCTATGTTTATCGGTTGCAACAGTTGAAACACGATCAACACAATCAAAGAAAGCTCTTTTATTAATAACTGCTAATTGACCATTATTTTTTGGCAATACTTTATCATAATCAGGAAATTCACCATCAATCAACTTAGTAACAATAGCTGTTTGATCAGCTACAACTTTGATTTTTACACGAGATACTGAAATTTTTATTTTCTTAGAGCCATCAATAACTCTTCTGATTTCTGCCACAGATTTTTTTGGCAAAATTACGCCGAATTCAGAATTTAAATTATCAGAAGCTGCGTAAGATAAAGCCAATCTATGCCCGTCTGTAGCGACGCATCTTAATTCAAAACCACTATCTTTTTTGATAGATTGCAAAAACAAGCCATTCAAATAATAACGAGTTTCATCATTAGAAATTGCAAAACGAGTTTTATCAATCATTTTTGCCAATTTTTCAGACTCAATTTCCACTTCATCACCAAGCTCTCCTTCAGATAAATTAGGAAATTCAGAAGCTTCAATACAAGGTAAATTATATTTAGATTTGCCAGACTTAATTTGTAGAATTGTTGGACTTTCTTGTAAAATCATAATCTTAGAAAGATCTGGAATTTTTCTGATAATATCAAAAAACATTTGCGCTGGAACCGTAGTAGTTCCACCATTTTTGACATCAGCATCAAAAGCTGTGGTAACCAATATATCCATATCAGTTGCCGCCATATTTACTTTATCGCCAACAACTTCGATTTTAATATTTTGTAAAACTGGAATAGTATTTTTTTTCTCAACTGCGCCATTAACGCTGGCAATAGCCTTCAACAAAACTGGCTTCGATACTTCAAATTGCATAATTTAGTGGTTTTTTGGTTTAAGAGTAATCTCTAAAAATATAACAATAAAGCTAATGCCAAGGCTACTAAATTCAACTAAAAAAAGTCGAATTCAGTAGCAATGTCAAAATATATGACACTATTTTCATCACGATTCTGCAAAAGTAGCCACGACTTCGATATGGCATAAGAAAATGTTAGAGAGGTGCTGATATTTTTATGATTAAAACTGGTTTTCAAACCTCCTCCTAAGAGCCTTTCGCTCTCTTCTTCATCTTTCGCAATTACAAAGCCATAGTGGGGCTGTCGCAAATCCACCAATAATTATTTCATAAATTTCTCTAATTATTTTAATTATTTTACTTGTTATTAATAACAGATAGAGCTATTGTTTTCTAGCTCTCATGGCACTTTTGACTTTTGTAAATCAGGAAGATTTTTAGCAAGAAACAAAAGATTTTTATCGAAATTATTTTATCAGAATTTAATAAAAACTCATGTCATTTAAACCAAAACAAATAGAAATGATTTGTCTGGAAGATTTAGTTCCAGAAAATCATATTTACAGAAAATTCCAAACTCTGTGAAATCTTAAGCCAATAAGAACAGATCTGGAAAGGCTAGAAGCAGATTCTGATTACAAAGGATACGGAATTTTCCGCATGTTTCTTTGTCTTTTAATTCAGTTTCTTGAAGATTTAAGCGATCGTGAACTAGAAAAATTTCTCAGCGAAAACAACGCCTCAAAATGTTTCTGTCAGTTTGGATTAACAGACAATCCCTTATTGTGGTGATTTTGCGACAGTCTCACTAATGTTATTGACGGGGAAGGGTTCAAACATGTTGCCCCAAAGCAAGGAGTGGTTCATGCTGATAAAGGTTATTGTGACAAGAATGTTCAAATGGTTGCAAAGGCCAATAATCTTCACCTTTGTGCCATTAAGAAAAATAATATGAAGGATAAAAATCACGATCTCGAGCGCTGGTATTCACGGCTTCGCTCTCCTTACGAAAGAGTTTTTTCTAATCAAAGTAAAAGAACCAGATATCGTGG
>Ga0214921_10004827_pt1 | contig 19516 bp, 15 predicted proteins | sample LL1505_MetaG_FD_177992 | JGI IMG/M metagenome (GOLD analysis project Ga0214921, IMG submission 177992) | Freshwater microbial communities from Lake Lanier, Atlanta, Georgia, United States - LL-1505 | ecosystem: Environmental > Aquatic > Freshwater > Lake | place: USA: Georgia | collected... | reverse complement strand
ACTATTACTATTTGACTTATCTAGTGTTTGGGTTTCGCTTACCATTCCTCCTCATCATAATTGTAGACACGAGCATCGCGTTCTGATATGCGACGATCGATTTCTTCCATGTCAAACTCTTCCTCGTAGTACTCTTCCTCGTAGTACTCTTCCTCGTAGTAATCGTCTTCTTCTTCGTACTTGGCTTCATGTAGATGAAGCGGCTTTTCTTCGTCAAATTGGATGTGCTTCATCGGTCGACTATTCGAGAGAATCGTCATTACACCACCAAATGTAGGTTCTTCTTCCTTCGGTTTAGGTGGTTCCGTCTCGATTGCCTTCTTGAAGTTCAATGTTGTTCTAGGAGCGACTTTTGTGGTTCTTCTAACAGAAGTGTCATCATTGTCGTCTCCAAGAATATTGTAACCACCCATATTCTTAGAGACTTCTCTAACTCGCTTCTTTCCGCAAGTAGGCTCTTCGCCGATCGCAGGGAACACTTCTTCGTAAGTTGGTACTTCTGGTTTAACAGTAGCGGTAGCGCTGACGTGTCTCTCAACATAAGGCTTTCCTTTGCAGTAGTCCCTCGACTCCTTGCAGTAGTCCCTCGACTCCTTGCAGTAGTCCCTCGACTCCTTGCAGTAGTCCCTCGACTCCTTGCAGTAGTCCGCAAAATGCCCGTACTTGTTGCACTTATTGCATAAATTGCGTAGAATTGTAGGACAGACGACGATTCCCTTATCACCTGGAACAGATTTAGTAAAATGACTAGTATATTCCTTTTCTGTCTTACCTGCCTTGTGACAGACACTGCAGTACTTCTTCTGCTCGGTCTCCTTGGTATAACGATTGCGTTGGTTGTTCTGGGTAGTAGATCTCATCTTTGCTTTCTGGGTCTTTTGCGTTTGGTTTGCGTTTGTGGTTGTAGTTTCGAGTGAAACAGTGTGCCATTGAAGTATTTCAAAAAAAGTGAATCAATTTTATTTTTGGGGTTATAAGCTAAAGTTCCCAAGTAATACAAGCGCAATCATCTCGCTCGTTACTATCAAACTTTTGTCTAGATAATTTATAAGATTTTTTATTATTATCCCATATTCTTATATCCCATTCTTGGTTCCATCGATTTTCAACATATTTTACAATTTCACTAGCAGATGCATTTTCAAATAAAACATTATCCTCTTCTATTTTTTCCAAATTAATCATATCTGCAACTCCATCTGTACATAAAACAATACGAATAGAATCTTCCAATGAAAAATCGCAATCAAATATTTCAGGATCTAAACGAACCATTCTTTTATGACCTAATAATCGAGTACATTCTAAACAATAATCACCACGTAAACATATATATAATTTTGCAAGATCTTCAATAGTATTTTTATCTAAAATTTTAAAAGTCATCATACTTACAGTTTCTTGTTTTCCTGATAATACATTCATTTCTCTTAATTTTTCCAATTCACCTATTTTTGATGCCCGATGTAATTCGGTTATAAACTCTAGTTTCCTATTTTTATAAATATAAATAGGTGAATCACCTAACCATTCACAATGAACTCTACAGATACCTGTTTTCATATTTTTTTTGATTGTCACAAAGGATATAGTTGCTCCTGATTTAGAAGCTACTGTATAGGGAATATTATTTTTTCTCTGTTCTTTATCTATCATATTTTGTATAGATTCTATTGGATTTTCATTAAGAAAGTGAGTTAGTAAATCTAATTTACGAAATTCGTCGATGAAAAAATTTTCACCATGACCATCTAATATAACCGCAATTTCCGTTATTGGATCCCATCCTTCATCTATTTCGCATTGGCTTGTAGGAATTTTTAAAAAACGGGCTTCATCTTGCCCTCTATAATATTGATTGATAGCAATATCTATCTTTGGTTCCATATGTATAGTAATATGAAATATTTAATATGATTTTTGTTGATTATTTCCACGCTTCCATTTTTTTCATATCCTCTAGGATCTCATGAATCTTTTCTTTTTGTCTTATATCTATTGGTTTATAATCTTGCTCTTTCATTAGATATTGAATTACTTCAGCATGTCGGCGATTGATTCTCTTATCTACGGTTAAATAATATGAATTAGTTATTGCCCTGTTAATCATATCTGTAGACGAATGATAAAATATATTGCGTCGACTAAAGAAATCGGGAAGAATAGAACGCCGTTTTTCGTTTTGTAGTAAATGTATAAGTAACTCATATTTCTGCATATCAGTTAAATAGATTATCTTTTTCAGTAAATAATCCATTGTCATCTTATAACGATGATCAAACTCAATATAAGAACAGCATTTTACAAGCAAGGTATCATAAAAAGAATATGTATTTTTCTCTGTAAAATCAATACGGTTGTCATAAAAGAAATTAATATTATTTCGGGTTTCCTTATCTTCTATTGTTGATAGTAGTTTTTTTATTTTATTCCGCTGTATTACTATTTCATTACGCGTGCTACTACTATCATCACATTCTTGTTTACAAAAATACGCGTCGATATATTCGAATAATTGATTTACTTTTTCAGTAGAAGACAAACCCGCTATTTTTTTCTCCAATTCACAAATATCCATCGTTTTATATTTTATCGCATAAAATATAAAACCCCAGTCAATTTTAATTTTAATTTACACATAAGATAACAACATAAGATTTAATTTTATCTATAATATATAAGAATGATCTCTCCACAAGAAGAAACAAAGGAAATGGATAGAGAACCTAAAGGACTACTTTTAGAATTAGGAGATATTATTGAAATCATCGCACCTAAAAACGATCAATTACATCAATCAACTTTTTATATTACGTATATTGATGACGATAAAATCAAACTTACAAATGTAGCAACTTTAGAAAAAGTCCAGTTAAATATCGATGAAACAACCGGTCTAGCTGATAAATCTATCACCGAAATTCACCTATTAAGCCGTGCAGAGGAATCCGGATATGCCCGACAAAATGGTCTTCTTACAGGTATTTGGATTGAGATTTACTTTTCAAGTGAGGTGAATACGATTATTACCGGTGAAATCACCAATTTAGAGGAGGATCAAATTGAGGTAACTACTGTCCCCGATCTTAAAAAAATCTATATTGATTTCGCATATCAAGGTATTCCAGAACATATCCCTATTACGCATATTAAAATTAGAGAAAAACCGCAGAATTTAAAAGACTTAACGACTATAGATGAAGAGGTAGTTGAGCGAAAACCATCGACTTCTAACGAACCTAGTATAGAGATTTCCGATGAAGGTGCTATTATTATTCATGCAGAGGAAGATGCAGAAGTAGAAGAAAATATATTAGAAATCCTACAGAATATGGTAACAAAATCGAAAGGGTTAGTCATAGAGGATGATGTTGAGGAAGTAGTTCAATATGTAGAATTGTCCGATAAACAAAAACGTTTTGGAATCGATATCCAGCTCAATAGTATTTTAGACGAACTATTATCTACTATTCCAAAGGCTAATCGTAGTCCTAAAATTATGGAGAAAATTCATATTCTTATTGAGAGATATAAAGAACTTCGCGAAATGTTCTCTCTTTTTGATGAAATTGGGAATATCCGGAAACATAAAATGATTGATGATAACCTCCATAAACCACTAATAGAACATATAAAAAATATGGATAAGAACCTACAATGGCTAATCCCCGTCACATCTATAAAAAGGAAGATTTATACCGTAGATGACGAGGTAACGACTGACGATAACCAAGCCGATATTTCCATAGATTCTTTCGAATCCGTACTTCAATTAGAAGATCGGGTAAAAACGGAAACATATTATAAAAATAACTCAGATAACGGGCAGAATAAATTATATAATATGTATAAACAACTCGATGATTTTATGCGACCTTTCGAAAACCCCTCTTTTCAAGAGAACCCGACAATCCAGATAGCGAGTACAGTGAGAACCCAGATCGAAGCGATTGTCGATAATCTGGACGATTTTTATAGTACCGTTTCAAAAACAGGATCGCTATTAAAACGCCGGTTTGTCACACAGACTTATAGTCTAGGTCTTAGTAGACTCGAAAATAAAAACGACCGTATTGTGCGAGTACCATTAACAAGTCCGGATACCATCTCCATCAAATCCTTTATGACACTCCCTATTCAAGTTGCACAATATTCCCGTGCTAATCTACCAGGGACTCTCCTTATCAATCGTATTCCCTATCATAAAACGGGGTTCTCTATTTTCCGTATTTTACATAAAAAACTAGAGGTTCTCCCACATATAATCGACGATCTTTCTAAAGAACTCGACTATGAGAATATAGAAGCAGAAACGAAAGAACAATATCTCTCAAAAATCGCCGAATATTCTCTAGATCCATCATTGATAGATCAAGAGAACCCCGAGATATTCGATAAATTCCTACAAACGATGATCCCAAAAACTCAGGTTCTCCTCCAACTTCTTCGAAAACATCTTTTAAAACGACTTTCTTTCACTTCTGTCATACAGGAATTAGAACCATTTGCTATCTATCCCCAAGATATAACTTTCAAACAATATTCATATATTCGCCAGTTTATACAGGAACAGATTGGAGAACTCAAACAGGAAATCGACGAAAAACGAAAACAATTTTCCTTTATGACAAATACGCGGTTCGCTATACAGATGGAAACAATGAGTCTTGTAAAGCTATTGTTGGAAGATAAAGATATTATGGCGAATTTTTTATTAGGATATAAACTTCCCGATAAGGAACTCCTAAAATCTTCCTATACGTCCTATGAGATCTTGGATCGATTATTAGTATATGATCAAGGTTCTCTTCTCTCGAAATTAATCGCCTCTATTATGTCTCCTCTTATGACTCCCGATAGTATTTTAACAGATGAAAATGAAGTCGAGGATATGACAGAATCGCAAAAGGTCGTTAATGAAAATTGTCATCGGTATATTGTCACAAAGAAATATTCGTCCGTTTCGGATTTACAGAAAGATAATGGTACTGACGAGGTCTATTATGATAAAGAGTATGACCCATCGCCCTATCATATTTTAGATAAATATAAGAAGGAGAAAAAGGAGAAGTTGGCCGAAGATTTTGTAGGATATTTCGCAGAGAACCTCGTTCAAAAACATGATTGTCCAAGAGATCGATCGTTATCCCTAGCAAAACAGTTGATAGAGGGAAAACGCGCTGTCAAAGAGGGTGAATATGCTATTTTAGAGCTCAAGCCACGATTGGCATCATCGATTGACGAATCGTCGCTTTCTACCGAAGAAAAGGCGGAATTGGATGAAGAAGCAATTATACGCGCGAAAAAGCAGTATTATATTAGAAAAAAGGATCATTGGGTTCATGAGCCCGACGTTGGTGACGAATCCTTTATGCCAACCGAAGATATCCTATGCCAAATCAATAAGAAATGTTATCGGCCATCGGCGCCTCTACCTACCGGCGATACATGTGAAAGTTTAGACGCTGCTTCTTTAAGGATGCGCGAGATTGTCAAAAAGAAAGCTATCAAGGAATTCGATCGTAGATATGAAGAATCCACCGAAGATTACAAGACAAACTTAGAGAATAAAATCATCCACCAAATCCGGTTTATTTACCGAATGCAAAGACTAAATGAAGCGAAAACGCAAAAAACGAATAATTATGCATATGAATTAGGGCTTCTTTATAAAGACGAGGAGAACCAGATATTATCTCCGTATATTCATCTTCGCGATTTGATTCTAGGACAAACGGATTTCAAAAAGAAACAGTCCGATATTTTACGACTTTACCGCGATTTTTCTAGAGAACCTCTAGAATCTCTCGATGAAAAGCTAACATGGAAATACTGTAAAGAGACCAATACGCCACTTTTACCCGCCTTTTTTGTAGAATTAGCCGAAACCTTTATGACGGGCGGCGATTACGAATATAAATTAGCGGAGGTCTGTCATAAATACGGTCTATTAAGCGATTCAGGCGATGCAATCGTCGATAAGGGTAGCGGATTTGTTATTAGGAAAATCGCCTTCTCCGATGAAGAAGGGTATAATGAGGCCGGATTTAAAATATCGACGCATGCCTTCTTAGAAAAAGATCGTGCAACTACTGTTCTCGAGTCACTAACAAATACCGCACAAATACAAGAATTCCATTCACGTATATGTGAAACGGAAGATGCCCAACAGATATGTACTATTCTAGAGGCTATTGCGAAAAATATCGAATTAGATATCGAACCAATCAAAGATTTCATAGTCCGTATTGCCTTTGATATTTCGCGAAAGACAATCAAACCAGAAGCCGAATATAACAAATTCGCCAAAGAAATCAAGGAAAAGAAGGGGATCAATGTTCTCTCCTATGAAAAGAGGCGAGAACAGCTCCTCATTTTTATTACCACCGCAATACTTTTCGTAGCAATTCAAACGGCTATCCCATCTTTTGTCATAAAGAAGACTATGCCGGGATGTATTCGCTCTTTTGTAGGCTACCCCTTATCAGGGGAGGAGGATATAAGCGGTCTCAAATATATCGCCTGTATACTCGATAAGATGAAAGCCGGATGGGATTCGTTGAAAAAGATGAACGCAACAATTCTGTATGACGAACTGAAAAAACTATTCGATTCAGCTATCTTGAAAAATCCCGAAGTCGATGAACGATATCTATTAAAACGCGAATATTTAGAAAGAATACCCGACCAAGCAATACCAGAAGACCACTCTATTGAAGCATGGACGACATTCTATCCACCTCTTTTCGATATCGACTGTATAAAATCACTCTCTTCGATTGGATCGGGATTCAAAGACGATTATATTAACTTAATGAAAAAGGGTAACAAAGAACAACAGCGATATTTTCTGGTATTACAAACAAAGGTAGCACATCATAGTTATGCAATTATCGAGGCAATCCAGAAAATAGTCCGGACAAAAGAGGGAATCTTACGAACCATTACAACCAATAAACCCTTCCTACAAAACACATGTTGTAATGAAATCGACAAACCCTATAATCCCCTACAATATTTCATACAGGAAGATGATTCGATTCGTCTATATGCAAAAACCGCAAGAACCTTAGGGATCCTAATCCATTCTACGATAGAAATAGCCAAACCAGCAATTCTGTATGACAAAATGAAATCGAGTCTTAAATATAGTATAATTGATAGTGGGATTTCAAAGACATCGGTTTTCGAACAGAATATCTATTCCTCCTTTATTCATTATTGTGGATTAGATAGGGGACTTCCTATTCCGTTCGAATATCATGGATTTTTCACAGAGATCCCTAAGGGATGGAATAAATCGTGGTCGCTCTTAGAAAAGATGGAATTCCTAAAAAAAATGGATAAGAAGTTCTCGAAAGAACAACACGATCATCTAATGCAAATTGTCTATAGTAAAAATACGGTGGAATTGAGAAAAAGCGATAAGATAAATACCGTTCAAATGTTAAAAGATATGATCTATTTTTTGGAACAAAACAATTCTACTATTATGGAAGCGCCATTAAGAGAACATTTATTAGGGGTCATAGAAACCTACGATGCTACTAAGTTAATCACGTTTTTGACGGAAGAAGAAGAGAGTGAAAAAGACAATCCAAATGAGAGGATTGAAAAGGCAAAAACTTTGAAGAATTACCTCTATCGCGTCATCGAGAAATTTTTAAAACCGGAAATAGCGGCCTTTTTCAAAACCTATGGACGTCTAGAAAAACGAATATTCGATAGAATCACTGGATTTTTAAATACGATTGTTAAAAAGTGGAACATAGAGAATCAATTATCTAGCATAGTAAACTTTATGAAAAATGTCATACAGAATATTACGGTTGGGTTTCCAAATATCATATTGAATACCAATGAAAATAATCGTATTCATGGTTATTGGGGTCTCTCCGATAATGATGCGCGGGTTCTCTACAATTTCAATAAGGGGTATTATGATCCATTAAAACCGTTTTTTAACGACCGAATTCTAAATCGGGTTCTCTTAGAGATCGAATTGAAATGTGCCGATTTGCGTCTTTTTTTCAATAGTCTGCCAATTTATTCACCAATTCAACGCGGTGAACACGAATATTTCGCATTGTTTGACCGCGATATGATTCTATTCCTATTAGAATATATATTCTATTCTGTTATACACGAATATATTGTAGCTGCTAATGATGATACTATGATATTATTCGATCGTAATGAAAAGAAATTAGAACGTAGATCTGTCATACAGAATCGTGCAGATATTTCGGTTCAATTTGATGCTGAATTTACGTCTATGGAAGAGGCCCTCCTAGATACGAGCGATGATGTTAGTGAAGTCCAGATTGATATGGGGAATAAACAGGATTTACAAGAACGTATAGCGTCATTATTAATTACCTTTTTGACTATGATTGAGAATGATAAAGAGGATATAGATATGTCGTATGATATGATTGCTGTGGCAATTCGTAAGAAAAAGGAGACGGAGAAATTGCGTTTTACAGAGCGTCTGCGTTTGCTAAGTCCCGATGAACGTAAAGTAGAAGACCAGAAGAAGCGTTTGAAATTGGATGAGTGGAATGTAGGTATGCAGAAGGGTCTATTTGTATATGACAAAAAGACTAGTGATCGTGAACGTAGAGAACAGGAATTAGAAGAACAATTACAAATAGCAAAATATGGAATAAAAGCGGCGGATTATGATGCGATTTATAATGGCGAAGAAGATATTGATTTGGAAGGTAATGAAATATCGCAATTAGAGGAAGATGACGATCGTGAATTAGACCGAATCGATGGTTTAGAAAACCAAGATGGGGGGATCGATATTCGCCATTTAGGTCGAAATTGGACGGACGGTGGGTATTATTCGGAAGATGGGTCCGATGACGATTTTGGCGAGGGGGATATATGATAAAAATAATTTAGTAGAATAATATAGAAAAGGTTCTCTATATGATTCCCAGAAAATGGATAAAAACGAATAAAGTCAGTATAGCCATCATTATTTTTCTAATTTCATTTTCTATTATACATGCATTCAAACCCTCCTTTGCCTATAATAGCGATGGTGGATTTCGTCCCTTTGGTGTGGGATATAAACATAAAACAGTGATTCCTATTTGGATCATCGCCATTCTTTTAGCTATTTTTTCTTATTTAGTCGTTTTAGTCATATAAAAATTAGAGGATCAATTAATATAGATCCTGTGTGACAATGTCCCATTTAATTGAAAACGGTGCTTATCAATATATGAATACGTTATTACATCAATGTCATGAAAATCGTGTGAATATTTATTTATATATCTTAAATATTTCGGTTTTTCTAATCTTTGTTTTAGGAACTTGTGGTATTCTATATTATTGTTATTCTCATAAAAGGTCTCCTTTAGAAGAAGCAGATCGATTAAAAAAAGAACAAGAATATATTCTATCGAAAATACGTTTTTATAAAGACCACCAGAGAACAATACAAAGTAAAGTCAATATAACCGGCTTACCAGTTATGGATAGCCGCCCGTTATAATATTTTCAAATATAACGATAACTCATATTTGAAAACAATATAAAAGCAAAAATAGATTCTATATAGAAAATGGCATTTTTTGAAGCAATGGATAAGCATACCAAACAACTAGGAGAGAATGGTCATACAGAATATAGTTGGTCAAAAACCTCTATTCAAGAGCGTATCTGCCAATTCAATTTCCAGTGTGTTCGAACAACTAATGATAAGATTCTACAATTGGAAAATATTTTGTCGTGTCTTCTAGTAGATATCACAAAAAATCTAGATCCTGTTGAGAAAAATACATATTTGAATATTCTTTTCAAATTGATGGCACAGACCCGCGATATTGATCAAGGGAAGGGTGAACGCGATTTATTCTATATGATGGTTTTTGTATGGTATCAATTTCTACCCGATTATGCATTTAAAATGATTTCGGCACTTGTCTATCTAGAAAACGAGACTCTTCCATATGGATCTTGGAAAGATATGAAGCGACTTTGTAATTATGTCTATAAAAAAACAAAGGAAACAGATCACCCGATTATTTCGCATTGTATTCAATTGATTTGTAAGCAATTAGAAACCGATTTGCAGTATGAAAATGAAGATGTATCCAAGTTATCCCTTTGTTCTCGTTGGGTTCCTCGTGAGTCGTCAAATACGGGGTGTTGGTTATTTCGCAAGATTGCAACGATTTTTCTTCCGGATTATCTTGCATCCGCAAAACCTGAGAAAAAGTCGGCCGCACAACGAAAGACCTATATGGTATTTTCACGAATGGTTACACGATTAAATAAGAAGCTAGATACAGTTCAAATCAAGATGTGTGGAAAGACATGGGCAGAAATTGATCATAATAAGACAACATCAGTAACTCTTACGAAGAGTCGCAAAGCATTTATGAATATGTCGAAATCAACGGTTGCAAAGGAGGACCCTGATCGTATCGAATGTGCGGAAAATTTCAAAGAGTATATTGAATCGCGTGTCAAAGAGGGAAAAACAGTGAAGGGTAAAAATGTGGAACTTGTGGATTTAATTAAAACTGCATTGGATCTAAGTCTAATTTATCAAAGAGATAACATTGTTGAAAAACAGCTTATCGATGCTCAATGGGAGGATTTTATGTCAAAAGTAGGAGATCTCGGCAATTTTGTAGCAATGGTAGATCAATCTGGATCAATGGCAGGAGATCCATATTATGCAGCGATTGGATTAGGAACAGCTATTGCGCAAAAATCCGCTTTAGGAGCACGCGTATTGACGTTTTCTGAACAGCCTCAATGGTTATCATTTGAAGGTCTTACAACACTAACAAATAAAATGAAAGTGATAAAAGACGCCGATGGATATTCTGGATATAATACAAATTTCTATAGAGCATTACACTTGATACTTGATTCTTGTAAACAAGCACAGTTACCAGACGAGATTGTATCCAATATGGTACTTGTTATTTTATCGGATATGAATATAGATGTTGGTGATAGAAGTTATAATCGTTCAATGAATGAAATGATTAAAAATGAATACAAAGATGCCGGATATAACAAACCGCCACATATTCTCTTTTGGAATTTGCGATCAACCTCTGGGTTTCCGTCTGTTTCCACCGACAATAATTGTTCGATGCTTTCGGGATTTAGTCCTGTTTTGCTTAATACTTTTTGTAAAAAGGGTATGGAAGTATTAGAGTTGGCTAGTCCTTGGTCGGTACTCCTAGAATCACTGAATAACCCTAGATATAATATCATCGAAAAAAATTGAACCACTTTTTTAGAAATATATGAATGACATACTTTATGCAACATGTCAACTGAACAACACACTACCGTATTGGAAATAATTCAAGGAGATCTACAAAACGTACAGAGTCTAGCCATCGATTTATCGAACGACATCGATGAATTGAAACAGACTGTAAAGGAACAGGGTGATTCTATCGGTATAATAAAAATGGAGCTGAAGAAACTTAACGAATTTAAGGCTGCTTGGTTAAAAGATGCCTTAGCAAAAATCGAGAAAAGTAATCGAAGAAACAAAGCATCGGCTCGAAGAATTGCGGCACTAGAAGCGAGATTTATTACCGCTGGAGAACCGTTTGTATCTACATACAACGAGGATTCTTCGGATGATTCAGACAATGAATAATAGTTAGAGTAGTTAGAGTAGTTAGAGTAGAATTTCATCATTTTTTCTATGAAGATCTTATAGAAAAAATGTATATTGAAGACCGTATAAAAAATCTAGAAGAACAAGTAATTGAATCACAAAAAATAATACAACAACTGCAGGACAAAACAAAACGTCAAACAGATATTATTAGTTGTCTAATTGGTGGACTTTTTCATAAAGATACACAACAAAATTTTAAACAACTTTTATATGATATTCTAGATGGGAAACATGATTTTTCAATAGTGCATGAATTAGATATTAGCCCATGGAAGCAACAACCGACTACTATACAATGCGAAGCCATAGAAGAAACAGTAGAATATTTACAGAGTATAATAGAAAATTTAGATATACGAATAAAAAAAATAGAAGAAAAAATTGATTGATTTTTTTTTAAAAGGTAAAAGGCACACTAATCATGACAACTGATGAACGTATTGCAACTCTAGAGAGAGAACTAGAAAAATCAAATAAAACAATCGAGATTCTTCTCAATCGAACAAATCGTCAGGCGGATATTATGGAGAGACTCATTGGAGGACTATATCATCCAGATGAACAGCGACATTTCAAGGAGATGCTTTTTCAAATTCTAGATGAAAATACAGATAGTGTTTCGATGGAGGAGCCAGATACAAGTCGATGGCAACAAGATCCTACGACTTCTCAGGGATATGCTTTAGAGAAAATGGTAAACGGGTTTGAAGAACGTATATCAAAAATAGAAGACCGCGTGGACTCATTTGAATCATGTGTAGATGATATATTCTTAAAAATTGTAGACATGCAAGGTGTTGTCCACACATTGATCGGCGGGCTCTTCAATATCGATACGCAGAATACGACCGTAAGTAAACTAGTATCTAGATTATATGGAAAATCAAATTGCTCAAAGGATAAACCCGATACAAGTATCTGGGAATCTCGCCCGACAACCGCACAGGGAGATCATGCAGAGAAGCGTCTCGAAGCTTTAGAACGAAAGGTGTTTACAGTATAAGGTTTGTCATACAGATATTATAGTTAGGTAGTTAGGTAGTTAGGTAGTTAGTAATAATATAAAAGTATTTTTTAATGTATTATGCGAATAATAGATTAAAAGATCTCTCCGAACAGGGGTCGAACCTGCGGCCTTCCGGTTAACAGCCGGATGCTCTAACCAACTGAGCTATCGGAGAACAAAAATAAAATCGATTTCCTTCACCGGGATTCGAACCCGGCTCTCAGCCTTGAAAGGGCCATATCCTAACCGAATAGACTATGAAGGAATTATACTCTCCGTGGGACTTGAACCCACGACCACTAGCTTAAAAGGCTAGCGCTCTACCGACTGAGCTAGGAAAGTACTGTGTGCTAAGTTCTTTTTTTCATTGCTCTACCAATTGAGCTACATATGTTCCCATACGCTAGGATTCGAACCTAGATCTACGGCTTAAAAGGCAAAAGAGTTGCTGTAAGAACTTAACCCTTTACTTGGATAATCTACCGAATTGGTCGATGTCCAATTAAAGGGTTAAAAGATGGACCTATTGAGGTCCCTCGACCTAAAGGTCCCACTGGGATTTGAACCCAGGTTGCCAGATTCAAAGTCTGGAGTGCTAACCACTACACTATGAGACCAAAAACACCTATAATAAAAAGAAATTAATTAATAAAATGATTAGAATATAATAATATAATAAAATTTACTTATCTTATCGCGAATTGCATCGCGTTGCATCGCGTTGCATTAGCCAGGAATCGAACCCGGAGCTTCTGGATGGCAACCAGAAATTTTACCATTAAACCACTAATGCTTTTTCTAAAGCTAATGCTAATATCTTTTTTAGGTTTTTTACACCTTTTTACATTCTAAACGCCGACCCTTAAGGGTCGGCATCTTTGAATGTAATTAGGTAACTGTTACTTTGTAACCGATAAAATACCTTTTATATATAAATAATTCTGCCGAAGGCAGAATTATCATATATAAATCGGCATTTGAAAGGTATAAAAGAAAACCTTTTTAAAGGATTGCTGTAAGATACTAAAAATGAAAACCAGTGGACAAAATGAGTCTCGAACTCATGACCTTTGGCTCATAAGACCAATGCTCTAACCAACTGAGCTATATGTCCAGCATACAAGTAGCATTTATTTTTGTTTAGAAGACAATTTTTTAGATTGCTGTTAGCTACAAAAAAATAGATATATAAGAATCGAACTTATATTATCTTGAGAAAATAATTCATAACCATATGAATATCTAAATAGGATGCTAGTAACATTTATTTGGTTTTTAAAGGAAAACTTTTTTTTAGATTGCTGTGAGTTACTAATTGGCTTTTACACATATTATTATATGACAACGGCTTTATATTATTTTTCATAATATATAATAAAGAATGAATATGGAAAGCCCCTTTTATCCCAATGGATATAATTCATCTCAATCCCTTTTTACCGTCTATTTAGAGCCTATTTTAGATTCCTATTCAAAAACATATATAAATGTCATTACTCTTTCGGGAATACCAGATGGTCCTCTAGGACAAATGGTAAAAATGATATCGCTTCCTAAACTATCCTCCTTTATGGATATGCCTTCTAATACTACCTTCAGGAATTCTCTTGGATTTGGATGTACCTATGTCCTATTGAAATATCCTAAAGAAAATTTCGGCTCTACCGTCAAAAATACAGATGCCTATATGACAGCCGATGATATTCCCGCATTATTTGCATTTTTAAGATCGAATCATTATCATATCGATACAGATCTAACCAAAATGATGAATAAATCGAAAGTACAAATGGGAGGTATTGCAACTACACGATATTCAGGAGATCGAAAGATGCTTTGTATAGGGGGCTTCGCCCCCTTATGATCCCCCCTCCCTCCCCGATCAAAATTGTAAGTTTCATAAGGGTTTGTCATACAGAATCTTATTGTTATTTGATTATTCGAAAGGGACCCCCAATGGGGTTCGAACTGGGATTCGAATAAGGTAGGGTCCACCGTTTTTTATATCCACCCAAATATATAGTAACCATGAGTCAAGCCGAACAACAAATAGAATCTCTGTATGACAAACAACGAAAAATAACCGAGATTGGACAAGAAGAGGCAAAACGTGTGCGTATTATAGAAGAAGAAGAACGACCACTACATAAAAGGTCCCATGGATTCGCAGAAGAACAGCGAAAAACCGTGATAGAGACTGAAAATACGGCTCAAGACCGATTCCTCGATTTTTTAGAAACACTTTCACCGGAAGCAACGGAAATAGTTTGTAGAGAACCCTTTTCAGGAGATATAGATCTAGGAATTCTCAAAGAATGCAATTTCCATATTATTGATACAATTATATTTGTAGGTGGTAAAATAACATCGATCCGCAATATTCCTGTAGGAATAAAACGATTCGAATGTCCAGAAAATTTACTAATAGAACTCACAGATATTCCAGATTCGATAATTCATCTGGTTCTCCATCATAATTATTTAAAACATATTGATGTAGGACATTTAAAACGACTCCAAGAAATAAACGTCAATAATAACCAGATCAGCCATTTAGTCGATTTTCCCGATACAGTAGAATCGATCTATTGTGATCATAATTTTCTAACAACCCTCGATTTAAAAGGCATACAAAAATTGCGTGTTCTCCATTGTTCCCATAATAGAATGATACGAATAGAGAATTTTCCAGAAGATACCCTCCGCGATTTTGTCATGGAGAACAATCCTATAATTACAATACAAAAACGCGGTTCTCATAAAGAAACCGAAGGCGACGAAGAAGATAAAATATCCGCCGATTTCCCCGAATCTCTAGAAACGTATTTTGAATTAAAACAAATGTATGAACGCGCAGCATATAAAATTAAAAAAGAAACATACGAACGAGCGAGATCTTTTAATGGTAAGATACACAAAAAAGCCGCAAGAGAACTTCTCAAACAAGTGAAGCCGAAATGTGTGAATTGTAAGAGACCAGTAGGATCGATTTTTATGACAGATAAGAGAACCTATATTGCAAAATGCGGAGATTCGAAAAACCCCTGTAATTTACATTTAAAACTATATGCCGGATCTTATGGATCGCTTATGGATTTATTAGAATCGTTCCATAATTATGTTGAATCGGGAAAAGATACTATTATGAAACAGAAACTCGATACGCTTTTTAATTATGTAAGCGAATCGCGATCGATCCAGATTTTTAAAAAGCATTTTGAAGAATACACAGAAATGTCGACATATCTAAAAGAATTAACAGACGAATATAATGATATCTATTTTAATGAAGAACGCCGGTTAAAAATTGAGAAAAAACAGGGCGATATTTTCAAGATCCAAGAACGAGTGAATGAATTATTCGCGAAATATAAAGAATATGAGAAACCCGAGGTTCTCCAAGATGCAATGACAATTTATAAAGACGAATTATTAACAGAAATTGCAAATCTACGAATCATACAATATTCCCTCTGTGAAATGGTCGATCAAGGTTCTACCACTCGATTACTACAACATACTATTCCTATAGAAAAACGCGATTTTACATTTGGATCTTTTCCAAAGGTATTACAATTTAGCAAGAATTAACAGTTACTAACATAAGATGTCTTACCACCATATAATCCATTCCATGTGATATTATGTTGTTTTGCCCACTTTATTATAGAACAATTAGGATCGCCGTGTGACCCCCAACCAGGATCATTAAAATTAATAACAGTAGGGTTTCGCGGATCAAATCCATGTGGAATATCATACGAGAAATATCCAAGAATAGGTTCTCCATTTTTCATTACAGGATTTCCATTATATGTTGTATTGTTGTATATAATTTGAGGTAAAAATGAATATCCATATGTCATAGTAGATTTTGTAAAATTAGAGTTAGCCCCTTCATATTTATAAAGGGGTTTTCCACTTAAATTTCCTACATTGGAATTTGGATTAGATGGAATAATACAATTACCTGAATCATCAACTGTCCATAAATCCGGACAATTCGATATAATTGGAGGATATATTGTATGTTGTCTTGCAGATTGAATAGCAGCATAAATTAATAATATTGTAAGAATAATACTTGCAATAATAATTGTCAATACATGAAATGTCTTCATATATATTTCATATATTTTTATTTTATTGGTTTACTATTACAACAAAACATTATTGTTAACATTTTGCATTACTATTTGTAACACCGTTCCAAATAATTCCGTTAGCATTTGCCCAGATTTTTCGATCGCATACGTTTTTAAGTTTATTTGTATCAATCATCAAATCGGTTGACGCTGATCCACTTACACCGCGATTTTGACTATAGAACCAATTAATATATGCTACAGAATTTGGACTAGATGTAGAAGTTCCAATAGGGTAAGTAGAAGTACCACTTCCAAAACTACTATAGATTTTTGTTGGAATATTATTTGAACCATTTGGTGTACAAATTCCATTATTATTCGTCCATCCATCTGGACAATCACTTACAGTAGGAGGGAAATCCGCGGTAGTTCCAACCTTTGTTAACATTAATCCCAATCCTGTTAAAACTGCTATCAATAATACAATCGCAATAATAAGTACAATAGTATAAAAATCCATATATAATAGCTAATTATTTTTTTCAATTGTAAAAGTAAATAGCTAAAGTTTTTGTTTTCTTTAGGTATTTTTATCGCCTTTATTTCTATGAATCAATATATAAAATGGAATTGAACAGACAAAACAAAATCTTAGATATGGAACGATATAACGGACGCGTAAATATCATTTCCAATCCAGATCCTTCAACCACATTTAAAATGCAGGAGCGTATCGCTCTTAAAAATAAATCGACTAGTTTTGCAAGTGCATTGTCAGGTAACGATTGGGAAGAAACAATGTTATCGAAAGCTTTTTTCTCTGCAGAAAATGTACAGATCTTACAAAATGGTCTTAGAGCTGGTGTATATGCAAAATCCAACAATGAAATTGTCATTCCACCGCAAAATACGGATCAATTGAAAATCATTATGCGAAGTACTTTTTTACAATATGCCGAATTTTCTCCTAAAAATATTCCGCAACAGATTGCGCATTTAAATAAGATTGTATTAGACTATATAATTCCTACAGTATATAACGAAGCGATTGGTTATCTTAAATATATGCAAGATCAAAGTTCTTTAGTAGTTCCATTGGAACTCCCCTTACATCACGATCGCGAATATAAACAGTTGGAATTAAAGCCATGGTTCTAAACCCTTGAAGAATTAAAATGGGACATTTTAATTCTTTAAGGGTAAGATATCAGTCACGATTTAAAATTACGTCCTAAAGGGCGTCCCATTTTAAATCTTCACTGGTATAAACCCTTGAAGAATTAAAATGTCGATTATATACAGGTTACAGTTTTGAAGATAGTTGCTCTGCTACGGTATAATCAAACTATCATGTAGAATAATATTTTAGGAATTATATTATTTATATTTATGGTATATGTATAACATAAATATATGTTCTATTATAGATGAGTATTTTGAAAAAATATATCTATAAATATATATAAAATATGGCAGAAGACAATCTGGTTGATGTAGCATATGATTTAACAAAATATGTTGGATATTATCAAAAAAAACGAAAATATGAAAAAAGTATTGCGGAAATTAATAAAAAAATTATACCATACAAAAATTTCATGGAATTATATAGAGTTTTGGAATATTCACAACCAGATACAATTTCAAACGATTTAATTAAAATAATAGAACTATTTAAAAGAACAGTTAAAACAGATAATCGTTTATTTACAGACCTACAACAAAATAGTATAAGAATTTTATTATTGTTCTTTGATCAAATTTATCATATTTTATATGCTATTCAAAATGAACCAATACCAGAGAATAGAGAAGGTTTTAATGATTATAAACAAAAAATTTACAGTTATTTATTTTTTATAGATGAAATATGTAAAAGTGTATTAGCATATTTTAGTTATGGAACTACGGAATTTTTAAAAATAATTCAACCTAATATAACCAAATTCATCGATAATAGATTTTCAAAAATTATAGGTAATCTTCTATCGTTAGATGAAGTGACAACAGTAGTTAGAATGAAAACAACTAATATACGTAATGGTAATAGTGATCGTAGTGATGATGATGATGATGATGATAAACGACCATCATTTATAGATTTAATTAAAGAAAAAGGACAAGAACTAAGCAAAGATGGAAAACCAAACCCAAGAGAATCATTAGATCTCGAGAAATTGTTTAAAGAAGAGGAAGGAAAATTTGAACTACAATATTTGCCAGAAATTATGCAACAAAAAGATAGAATTCAACATTTAAGTATTGGTCGAGGTATTGAATCTAAACAATTACTACAAGGCTATACCTTGGAAGACTTAATGAGGGATATAACAAATTTACGTAAATACCAACCAATAGTAACTTTAATAAGAACGACTGTTGATAAGGATAAATTTTTTTTAGATCCTAAAATACATCCATACCCTATAAATATGCGTGATATAGATAAAGATTGTCAGTGGGTTTATTCAAAAGGAATTACTCCAGACATTTTAAATGAAATATTAAAAAAATATGAATTTGATGTATCAAAAGAATACCAAGACAATATACAGGCATGGTGTGAAAATGCTACACGGGAAGTTCATTACAAAATGTGTGAAAGGGTTAACAATTTATTAGATATTTTTCATCATTGGAATACTATACATGTTCCATATTTACAAGATATCGATCTTGTAAAATTTGTTACAGAACGAAAAAAAGATAAAGAAAAAGTTACATCAACTCTATTAGAGCAAATGAGAA
>Ga0214921_10004826_pt1 | contig 19520 bp, 14 predicted proteins | sample LL1505_MetaG_FD_177992 | JGI IMG/M metagenome (GOLD analysis project Ga0214921, IMG submission 177992) | Freshwater microbial communities from Lake Lanier, Atlanta, Georgia, United States - LL-1505 | ecosystem: Environmental > Aquatic > Freshwater > Lake | place: USA: Georgia | collected... | reverse complement strand
AATTGGCATCGCCGCTTTCGAAGATGGACTGACGCTTCCGGGAATGTGGCGACCGGCGAGAAAGCCGTTGGTTGGCAATGATTGTGCACTCGCCCCGCGATACAGCGCCTTGATTTCGGCAATCGTCTGACGCGCATCGCCATGTCGCAGGGTCAGCACCGTGTTGCCGACCTTACCCAAGCCAAGGCTGTGGCAGCTGCTGCAATCCTTCTCCATATCAACGGCTTCAAAGGTCGATTTGTCGGCCGATGGTGTGTGGCAGTCGCTACAGGTCAGGCCGGATGACCCGCCCTTTTTATAGGCGGGAAGGGTCATCGCCATGCGCGCCACGCCATTGGTGGAGGACAGGTGCATGGCATGAGGGAATTTAAGCCCCGTATTTTCTTTCGGGTTCGCCGAAAGGGAGATCCGCTTGATAACAGGCGGGTCGCCAGCATTGGTCACAATGCCGGGCCGGAATTCCGGGTGCTTGCTCGCAAAATCACCCACATCGAGCAATTTAGTCGTTTTCACCCGCGTACTCAGGCCATCGTGACAATCGGTGCAGAAACGCTGTGGCGTTGGCGGTGAGGCGACCGCCCCTTCATGCTCCAAATGGCAGTCCACGCAGCTGTTTTCCGGACGGTTAAACATGCGCGATGTGGCGTTTAGAACAGCACGGAATGGATTGGGGGATCCCTTTGCCGCGCTCAGGCCATGGGCGTCTGCATGTTCCGGCATATCTTTGTGACAGGCAACGCAGCTGCTATCCCGAACAGATTCAAACGCATTAACGTGACAGGCTTGGCAGTCATTGGCGAAGGAAGCATGGGCCAAGGAAATAGGCCCGGGCGACCAGCTTTGATCTGCATGAACGCTTCCACCGCGGGTTTCTGCCATGTGAAAACTGGACCAAGTCCAAATGGGCCAAACGAGCAGTGTTGCAATGATCGTGATCACCAAGGCCCAAGCGGGCAGGCGCATTTTTCCACCAACATTGCCGAGGGAAAAGACCTTCTTACTGTCCTTGGCTTCGCTTGAATCCGCAACCGCCGCTTTGCGCTCAATTCTGATTGAAACGTCGTCGCCTGCGCAGCTGATGTTAAATTCATGACTGCCAAAATTCAGCACGCCGCCATCACCGCGCCCGAAACTGATTGTTGTCACGCTGCGGCCATTGGCCGTAAAGGGTGCGCCGCCAATCGCCGTTATGGTCAGGCTACCGTCAGCTTCGGCCATTATGCGCGCATGATCCAGCGGCACGGCGACGTCCGTCAATGCAATGTCAGAACCAGGGCTGCGTCCAACCGACAGTGTCGACTGATCATAGTCTTTCGAGCGAATGATTTCGCGGCCGTCGTTGGTGAAGCTGACGTTATGGACAATGAAGGTCATGAGCAGATCACCAATAGAAGAACACGCTGACGACATGTGCCGTCAGGGCCGCAATTAATGCGAACGTCACCGGGACGTGGAAATAGAGCCAAATTTCTAGCTGCGCCTTGAGCTGAAGATGACGCCGAATATTGCTGAGGGCCGCGACTTTTCGCGACAAGATTTGCGACGCGCGCACAAGATCGTCAGCGTTATCCACAGAACGATCCTTTGCAGCTGCGCTGACTGTAACGAACGCCGCATGCGTTGGGCAGTCTGGATAGCTGTTGGTCAATCGTGCCAGAATTGACCCCTGAAAGGGATCATTACTCAAGGACTCCCCGATCAACGTCGCAAGTTCCATGCCCAAGGGCTGGGTTGCATCATGCAATTGTCGGTCAATGCTGCGCAAATTGTCGAGCATTTCAGCCTGCGTCATATCGCCGCGATTAGCGCTGAGATGCTTGGGCAATATTGTATAGGCGCAAATGCCATAAATGCCGGAGACGATGACGATCATCATCAGCACGTAAGCAAGCGTGTGTACGTTCCAGCCAAATTGAAAGGCGCAATGCAATGTGGCGACAATGATGAGTGACAACCCCAGCCACACATGCGCGGAAACCCAGGATTTCAACGTCCATTGCCCCGGCTTGATCGACCGCTTTTTGTATCCAAGCAGCGCAAGCCAAAGGATGAGACCAGCCCCAATCGTGCCCAGTGTATAGCCATACCAGCTGCTGCCGCTGTGCCGTGGTTCAACATCAATGAGCGCGTAACTAAACAAGGCGAGGGCAGAGAGCGCCGCCGAAATCTTCAGCCAGCGATAATCCGCATGTTTCAGGAAGGAGACATGGCTCGTCCCACCAAGACGCTTTTTGCTATTTCCAGAAAGTTGCGATGCCATGGGTTAATCGCCCTTCTGCATCTGCGAAACGCTCAGGAACTGTTCCGGCGAAATGCGAATGGCCGCACCCGTGGGGCAGGCACGCACGCAACTTGGTCCGCCTTCAAGGCCAGAACACATGTCACACTTAATGGCCTTTTTAGGCGCTTCAGGATTTCCATGCTTTTTCGACCATTTGGCGCTGGGTTCACCGGGGCCGGGGCCTGTGCCGAAAAGGAGCCAATTGAGCAAAGGCGGCTTTTTGGGCGGAACCTTATCCATCCGGATTACGCCATAGGGGCAACCGCGTTGGCAATTGCCACAGCCAATACAGGTGTCATCGATAAAGACTTCCCCATCAATCCCGCGATGGATCGCGTTCGGTGGGCAATCGGCCATGCAATGGGGATGCTCGCAATGCCTGCACGACGTTGGCACATGCAGATGGGCATAGGTTTTGCCAGCCTCCCGATCCAATCGAGACAGGCCGTCATGGCTATCCGCGCAGGCCTTTTCACAGTTATCGCACCCGACGCAGAGCTTTTCATCAATCAGCAGAACGTCGGTTGCTTCGCCAATCCCGTTCTCAACGAGGAAGCTCGCGACCGAAGAATACATGTCCGACACATCGGAGAATGTGCTCTTCATTGTCTCGATATGGGCGTTCACATCCTTGCGCGTCGCCATATCGACCTTGAGCCGGTCCAGCAGCGCCGGATTGCGTTCTAATAGGCCTCTAAAGGCATCGCCATTGAGCTTGATCACTTCTGACTTGACGGCCGCGCGGACTGTTGCCGTCCGGCGTCCGCCTTCGATCAAGGCCATTTCCCCGACATAGGAGCCAGCAGGAAGATAGGAGAGGAAGACAGCTTTGCCGCCAATGGTCCGTTCAACCACCATAGACCCGACGCGGATGACGTAGATATCATAGCTTTCATCGCCTTCGCTGATGATCGCATCGCCAGCGCGCACGCTGATCGTCTCTGCGCTCTCAACAACATCGGCGATATCAGCGGGGCTCAACCCGGCTTTGAAAAGCTGGAGCAGCTGACGCTCAATTGAGACACGAGTGACGGCACGCTTCACGGTCGGCACGGTGGCAATCAGCTTGAGCGCGCCTGTGCGCGGAATTTCCATCAGGATGCTGTCTTCAGCAGCCACAACGGTTGCCCCACGTTTACGTCCGGAAATCAGGCCGACTTCGCCAAACATCGCGCCTGTCCCGATGGGAACAATGATGGAAGAATCCGTCGGGCTCACCTGAACATGAACGGAGCCCTGAGCGACGTTGAAGAGCGAGGAACCCGGCGCACCACGTTCAAAAACAACATCGCCCTTACGAACAAAGCTGACATCGCTGTCGAGCGTAAACTCACGCATTTGCAAGGGCGTGAGTTCGCGCAATATGTCAATTTGTGTGCGCAACAGATCAAGCCATTCATCAACCGACCTTTTGCCCGGCAACGTGCGGAATTTGGCTTCCAGAATTGGCTCGTCCGCAGGTTTTAGATCCACATTCCCATTGATGAACTCAACGACGTCATAGCCTTGGTTCATGCAATGCTTGATGAGCGGATAGCCAGCGAGCGCTCCAATGACGAAGATACCTGCCGCTGTCGATTCAAACACGGGGGAAAGGATCGGGAAGGCTTCCCTGTCCTTACTGCTAAACTCGATCCCGCAGCTTTCGACAAAGCCGCGGGGAGGGGCAGAGCCCATGCGGGCGATGATCCGGTTGCACGGAATGCGCAGTTCCCCATCGCGCGTGTCGAGGACAATATGGTCTGCCTCAATGCGGTTGGTTGATGTTTCGGTAAAAATCGTGACCCGGCCTTCTTCGGCTGCCGCCGTCAGGGCTTTGACATTCGCATCCTTCGCCCGACTGAAATCGGCGGACCGATTGACGATCGAAACGACGTTGCGCTGTTCTGGATCGGCAGCGAGGCCGAGGGCATTTTCAATGCCTGCGTCTCCAGCACCGACAACCGTAATATGCTCATCCAAAATCGCAGTTGGATCATCCAGCTGATATTCAACATGGGGCAGATCACCGCCGGGGCAGCGCATCAAATTGGGGTTGCCTTGGGTGCCAATGGCAAGAATGACGGCTTCGGCGTTGATGGTGTCTCCATCCGCCAGTTTCAGCTCAAATTTGCCGGGGCCACCTGTAATGGCTGTGACTTCGGAACGATAGCGGACAAGAACATTCTGGCTGGCGGCTTGATCATTCCAAGTCTGGAGGATCTTCTCGCGCTTTCCGGCATCAAAATCCATGTCCGAGCGGAGCACCAGCTGGCTGGGCGTCGCCATGACATGCTTGCCCTTTTGATACCGGAAAATGGTGTCAGACAAATGGTCTGTCTTTTCCAAAAGTATATGGGCCATGCCGAGTTGCGCTGCACGTGCAGCCGCACTCAATCCCGCCGGTCCCGAACCGACAATTGCCACCCTATAGGTGCTTGTCACGTTAATGCCCCCCGCTAAGCCGCACGCCCCCGCTGCGTGACTTAAAAAAAGTCGTAAATAAAATATTTACCTCTTTTTATGTTGTCGCACAGTCTATTAGGGAAGCGCAAGCGACATAGCCCCGTGGGCATAGGAGTATAAATGCCAAAGAGATTTGAAATTCAGTCAAAGCACATCCTAATTGGCTCGATATGCGTTGCCGTCGCCGCAGTCTCTTGGTCGATTGTTCGATCAAATGGCGCAAATAGCCCGATTGCGGCCACTGAAACGCAGGCTCCGGGCAAGGATGTTGAGAAGTCTATCGCCGCCTTAGAACAAAAACTTGCTCAGAACCCCAACGATGCGGATGGCTGGCGCATGCTTGGATGGTCACGCTTCAACATAGGAGACTATTCAAAGGCCGCTGAAGCTTATCGAAACGCAACAAAAATAGCCCCCGACAATGGTGACTATTGGTCGAGCTTGGGTGAGTCGCTCGTTCAAGACGCGACTGGCCCATTCGAACAAGAGGCTGTCGCGGCTTTCCGCAAGGCGCTTACGATCGACCCGAAAGATCCCCGAGCACGCTATTTCCTTGGCGTTCAAAAGGATCTTGTGGGGGACAGTCAGGGCGCGATTAATGATTGGATTGCGCTGTTAAACGACACCCCGAAAGGCGCGCCTTGGGAACAGGGGGTGCGCGACACGATTGCGAAGGTCGCCGCCGAACATAAGATCGATGTGTCCGGGCGCATGGCTGCATCAGCGCCAACCACATTACCAAGCTCCCCAGCGACGGATGCTATTCCCGGGCCCTCAGCATCGCAATTGGCGCAGGCCTCCTCGCTCCCGCCAAGCCAGCAGGCAACAATGGTCAATGAAATGGTCAATGGGCTGGAGCGCAAATTGGCCGCCGATGGCCGCAATGAGGCTGGCTGGTTGCGCCTGATGCGCGCACGCATGGTGATGGGCCAAAAGGATAAAGCCAAGCAGGCCAGAGACAATGCGTTGCAAATCTTCAGTGCTGATAAGGGCGCTGTTGGTCGGATCAAGGCGGCTTCCGACACACTCGGCATTCCGAAATAAAAAAAAGGCGCCTCAAGGGCGCCCGTTCAAAAAAAGAGGGGCCGTCCGAGCGTTCGGACGGCCCCTTTTTTGGGTTTGCTTAGACGACGCCAAAGGCCAACATGGCATCGGCAACCTTCTTGAAGCCTGCGATGTTGGCGCCACGGACATAATCGACATGCCCATTAGCCACATTGCCATATTGGACACAGCGGGTGTGGATGCCTTCCATAATGTCCAGAAGCATCTGCTGAAGCTCTTCTTCCTTCCAGGACCGACGTTCGCTGTTCTGGCTCATTTCCAGACCGGAAACAGCAACGCCACCCGCATTTGCGGCCTTGCCCGGTGCAAAGAGGATCTTGGCATCGCGGAAGACATGCGCACCTTCCAAATTGGTCGGCATATTTGCGCCTTCGCTGACCGCGATGCAGCCATTTGCAACCAGAGCACGAGCATCATCGCCGAGAAGCTCATTCTGCGTGGCGCAGGGGAGGGCAACATCACAGGGCACATTCCAAGGGGTTTTGCCCGCATGGAACACAGCCTTTGGATAAGCTGCGACATATTCTTCAATACGACCGCGACGCTTATTCTTCAGGTCCTTGACCCAATTGATCTTGTCCTGGTCCATACCGTCCGGATCGTGCACAAAGCCGCTGCTGTCTGACAGCGTCAGAACCTTGCCGCCCAGTTGCGTCACCTTTTCGGCGGCGTGCGTGGCGACATTGCCTGATCCGGAAATGACGGCGGTCTTGCCCTTCAAATCCTGCCCCTTTGTCCGCAACATAGCGGCGAGGAAGTAAACCGCGCCATAGCCGGTTGCTTCCGGACGGATGGCAGAGCCACCATATTCAAGACCCTTCCCGGTCAACACGCCATTCCACTGATTGGTCAGACGCTTATACTGGCCGAACATGAAGCCAATTTCACGGCCGCCAACGCCAATATCACCGGCGGGAACGTCCGTATCGGGGCCAATATGGCGATAGAGCTCATTCATGAAGCTCTGGCAGAAGCGCATGATTTCACGGTCGCTCTTGCCCTTAGGGTTGAAGTTTGAACCGCCTTTGCCGCCGCCCATGGGCAGACCGGTCAGTGAGTTTTTGAAGGTCTGTTCAAAGGCCAGAAACTTCAAAATGGATTCTGACACGCTGGGGTGGAACCGGATGCCGCCTTTATAGGGGCCAATGGCATTGTTGTTCTGGACACGCCAACCGCGCTGAACGCGGATATTGCCATTGTCATCTTCCCAGCAGACGCGGAAGCTGACGACGCGATCTGGCTCTGCAATACGGCGCAGAATCTGTTCGCGGTGATAATCTTCCTTATCTTCCATAAAATCATAAATATCTTCGGCAACTTCTTGCACTGCCTGAATAAATTCAGTCTGGCCCGGATTGCGACGTGCAACCCCGCCCATAAATTCTGCAAGATTTACGTGATCATGCTTCGCCATTTTACTTTCCCCTCAAAAAAATACGTAATTTCAGAAACATCATGCCAATATCAGGCGGATTTCCGACGGATCACAAGGTTCCGGATTTCCGTCATGTCCTCCATGGCAAAACGCACGCCTTCGCGGCCGATGCCGGAATCCTTCACGCCGCCATAGGGCATGTTATCCACGCGGTAGCTGGGCACATCATTGACCACGACACCGCCCACATCCAGATCATCCCAAGCATCCAAGATCTTGAAGATGTCGCGCGTGAAAATGCCCGCCTGCAAACCAAACTTAGAGTCATTGCAGATATGCAGAGCCTCATCCCAACTGCCAAAGCGGACCAGGAAGGCGACGGGACCAAAAGCCTCTTCCCGGTTCAGCTTTGTTTCGGGATCGACATTCTCCAGCAAGGTCGCTTCGAGCATTGCGCCGGTGCGCTGACCACCGCAGAGCAGCTTTGCGCCCTTTCCAATGGCTTCTTCGATCCAGTTTTCGAGGCGTGCCGCTTCCTTCACGTCGATCATCGGGCCTACAAAGGTTTTCTCATCATGCGGGCTGCCCGCAATCAGAGTTGACGTCTTGGCCACCAGCTTTGCCTTAAAGGCATCATAGACATCATCGTGCACAAGAATGCGCTGCACCCCAATGCAGGATTGCCCCGATTGGTAAAATGCGCCGAAAACAGTGCGGTCTACGGCATCGTCAAGATCAGCATCGGCATCAATGATAACCGCTGCATTGCCGCCGAGTTCGAGCACGACTTTCTTCTTGCCCGATTTTGCCTTGAGGTCCCAACCCACATCGGGCGATCCCGTGAAGGACAGTAGCTTCAGGCGATCATCCACCGTGAACAAATCTGCCCCGTCCCGCGTTGCGGGGAGGATGGAAAAAGCGCCCTTGGGCAAATTCGTTTCCGCCAGAATTTCGCCCATGATGATGGCGCCCAACGGCGTTCGGCTGGCCGGCTTCATCACGAAGGGGCAGCCAACGGCGAGGGCAGGGGCGATCTTATGGGCTGCCAGGTTCAACGGAAAGTTAAACGGCGAGATGAAGGAGCAGGGGCCAATGGGGACCCGTTTCCAAATCCCCTGATAGCCACGTGCACGTGGGCTGATGTCCAGCGGCTGGACTTCGCCCGTCATCCGCACGGATTCTTCGGCGGCGATCCGGAATGTGTCGATCAATCGGCCCACTTCCCCGCGGGAGTCATTAATCGGCTTTCCGGCCTCAACGCACAGCGCATAAGCCAGTTCATCTTTGCGTTCGATGAAACGATCGACGCAATGCTGGAGAACATCACGACGTTCATAACTGGCCATACGCGCCATAGGTTGCGCAGCCTCAACCGCCGCCGCAATAGCCGCGTCGATCATCTTTGCATCCGCAAGCGCAACCCGGGTCGCCACTTCACCCGTGAACTTGTCGGTGACCGCAAGGTCGGTATTGGGCTGTAGAGCCTCATTCGCCAGGTAAAGCGGATAGGTATCCCGAAGCTTCATCGCAGTCGTCCTTATGATCAGCCGCTCAGACTTTTTTGCTGAGCTCTTTAATGTCCTTATTCAGTATCTGATCATTCTCGCTGTAATCAACGGGGCAGTCGATAAGATGGACGCCGGGCGTGTTCAGCGTATGCGCGAGCAGCTCTTGCAGATGATCTGCGCTTTCCACGCGATAGCCGTTTGCGCCATAGCTTTCGGCATATTTCACAAAGTCCGGATTGCCATAGGTCAGGCCCCAATCGGCAAAGCCCATATTGGCCTGCTTCCAACGGATCATGCCATAGCTGCTATCGTTGAGGATCAGCACCGTAATATTGAGGCCAAGGCGGACGGCCGTTTCCATTTCCTGGCTGTTCATCATGAACCCGCCATCGCCGCAAATGGCCATGACCTTGCGCTCTGGATAGACCATTGCCGACGCCATTGCAGACGGCAGGCCCGCGCCCATCGTCGCCAGTGCATTGTCGAGCAGAACGGTGTTCTGCTGACGCGCTTCATAATTGCGGGCGAACCAGATCTTATAGACGCCATTGTCAAGGCAGATGATACCATCGGCTGGCATCGCTTCACGCACCTTGCGCACCAGATAGGGTGGGAAGATGGGGAAGCGGGCATCGCCATCAAGCGATTTTGTGTGCGCGACCTCGGCCTGACGGGCCTTGTACATGAAATCGAAATTCCAGGCACCAGAGGGAACCACGTCTTCCTTAATCTGCCAAATGGCATTGGCGATATCGCCAATGACTTCGATCTGCGGGAAGTAAACCGGGTCAACTTCGGCCGATTTGGAGCTGATGTGGATCACCTCCGTGCCGCCGTCCTTCATGAAGAAGGGGGGCTTTTCGATGACGTCATGACCAATATTGACGATCAGATCGGCATGCTCAATCGAGCGGTGGACAAAATCACTCGCGGAGAGCGCGGCACAGCCGAGGAACTTCGGGTGGGTTTCGTCAATCGTGCCTTTGCCAAGCTGCGTCGTGACAAAGGGAATGCCGGTTTTTTCGATGAACTGTAGCAGCATACGGCTGGTCATCGTGCGATTTGCACCTGCGCCAATGACAAGCACGGGAGCCTTTGCCTTTTCAATCTTCTGCACGGCGGCCCGGATCGACTTGGGATCCGCATTGGGGCGGCGCACATTGCTGCGCGGCATGGGAACCGAATCCGTATGCTCGTCAGCAATATCTTCTGGAAATTCAATATGCGTGGCACCTGGCTTTTCTTCTTCCGCCAGACGGAAGGCTTCGCGCACGCGGCTTGGGATATTGTCAGATGAGGTCAATTGTTGCGTAAACTTGGTGATGGGCCGCATCATATCGACCACATCGAGGATCTGGAATCGGCCCTGCTTTGACTTCTTAATCGGCTTTTGGCCCGTAACCATCAGCATCGGCATGCCGCCCAAATAGGCATAGGCAGCTGCCGTCACAAAGTTCGTCGCGCCCGGCCCGAGTGTTGCCATGCAAACGCCCGTTTTGCCCGTGTGGCGGCCATAGGTCGCGGCCATAAAGCCAGCGCCCTGTTCATGGCGGGTCAGGATTAACTTGATTTTCGTGGACCGCGAAAGGCTATCCAGCATGTCCAGATTTTCTTCACCCGGAACGCCAAAAATATACTCACAGCCTTCATTCTCAAGGCATTGGACAAACAGATCAGATGCTTTCGTGGCCACTCTATATTCCCCCCCAGGAAAAACGCGCACCCACAGGCCGTGGCGCAACGCATGAAGAAATGGAAAAAATTTCCATTGATGGCGCACGCTATCCCAATGGGCTCATTTAACCAAACATTAGTTGAATAATATGATCTTAGATTGGCGAGTTAAAATCGTCATTTTGGTTTGTTCGGTAAATATCTATCAATATTACTTTTTTGTTACATTCGGCCGATCGATTAAAGTCCATTGACCGAATGCATCTTGCCAAGGGGATTGACACTCTGCTTCAATATTTTAATATTTCCAGAATTATTGAAATAGGCAATTAAGATGCAACCGAGCAGGGTGATCCGAGCAAGAATTAACTGAAGTTTTTAAATGCCTTGGGTAGTTCTAAAAACTAGGCAGGAGTGGCGATCGAGATGATCAAAATCCGCAACGCAGGCATCGAAGCAATTTTCGTCTTGTCTACACTAATCGGCACACCAGCATCGGCGCAAGGCAGACAGTCTGCTCCTTCCGAAATTTACAATATATATGCTTCAGCCCCTCAAAACACGGGCAACGAAGTTTCAATAACGAATGCAGCCTTGGAAAGCCTTCGTCGCTGTGGGATCAAAGCAATTAGCGATTACTCATATGCATATAATGGGATGGCACCTGACTTTATGGTCACCATAACAGGACCCCACTTAAGCGTAAGTGCAGCGAATGTCGAACTTCAAAGAGCAAAGCGTTGCGGCATTAACGGTTACATCAAGCGTGCGACATTAGTTGGCGGAGAATAGTTTCTTCATTCAAACGTATAAGCTTTGATGATGAAGCATTATTCATCAGTTTCGATGATTTTTCGCGCCGTATAAACAGCACAAACATTCCGATAATAATGCCACCCAACGCCTGTGTAATAATAGACATTCCCATGCCAATGGTTAGCCAATGCAGTTGAACGGTGCTATGGTCTAGCTAAATTAACCATGTGTGGGGCTACTGGGGGGATGTATGAAGGGCATTTTTTATCTGTTGGGCTGGGCATTGGTTTGGGTAGCAATATGTATGTTAAGTCGGGGTTTGGGGCTTATAATATTCCCCGCATACGCTTATTTTACTTTTGCAGGAAGCGACAAGCGGGAGGTTCAGGCGCTTGATAAGCTTAGCTCTACTCTAATGAATGATGAGGAGATAGTTTCGCAAGCGGTTCAACATCGTATATTCGCACTGTGGCATAGGAGGGTTTCTTTAGCTATAACGAATAGCAGGATCGTGGTGGTTGAGCGGGGCCTTTTGGGCGGCTTCACGATGAAAGATATCCAGTGGAAAGACTTGGCAGATGTTAAGATCGATCAGAATGTCCTGTCTCAATACTGCGGATCTAACCTAGTTTTTGCTCACTACAGCGGAAGCGTAGGTGCGATTGAGGTTGCTGGCATTCCTGATCGAGAGGCCTCAGAAATTTACAGCAAGTCGCAAGCTGAAGAGCAGGCTTGGGAAGAAAAGCGAAGGGTTCGTGCGATTGAAGAAAAGCGCGCAGCTTCTGGCGGTGTGACAATTCACTCAGGTCCGCAGTCAAGCGTTCCAACTGCGCAGGCATTTTCTGGGAATGCTATGCTTGAGCAAATTGAGAATGCAAAGAGACTTCTAGACAGCGGCGTAATCAGCGACGCTGAATTTCAGGAGATGAAGGCAAAAATTATTAGTGCAAGCTAGCCATGTTCGGCATCTTCTTGACAGAAACATCGCAGCTTAGTGTTGTGGCGGTGCTTAAACGACCCAGCAGATGCCGAAACTTTCCCCTTTTATTTACTGCGCCCACCCCATTATTAGGACGCTCACCTGCACATCATCTCGCTAGTTCATCCTGTCCACCATCAAATGTCAAAACGCCCCGGCTTGCGACACGTGCGGCCTTACCAGAAAATCGAAAAGAGCCTGACTGTATCACTCTCGTCTTTAGTCAGTCACCAGAGCGACATAGAGCAGAGTAACGCGATGCCTTCGGACTTTGACTTTGCAAGCGTTGTGGGCATGCAACAATTTCTATGTTCGAGGCCAATTAGCGGGCGGTTCAATTCTTAATTACTTTCCGACTTGCGCTTTAATCATACAATTTTAAAAATATCGAAAATTTATATTTGGGGAGAAAAAAAGTGCAAAAAATTGCGATAATTGGGGGCGCTGCGGCAATCGCTCTGATGCTCAATGGCTGCGAGATTAGCAATTCCGAGAATGGTACGGACGCAAATTCTACAGTCATTCAAAACGAACAGAACCCTACCGAACTAAACTCAACTCAAGCACCTGAAGTTAAATCCGAAGAAACAAACTCGTCTCAAGAGGAGGTGATTGCTGAAGTTGAACAGGAGCCTTTTCCTTACACAGCAGTATTAAGTTGTGGCATGAATGGGTTTGAAAACATTAATTTGTTGGGCTGCATGACTGGAGATGTAGGTTCGGAAATTGAACTGACTAATGGGGACAGCTATGGCCTCTATAAGGCTTACAATTTGCCTAACGAATGGCAACATACAGAAAGAGGGGTTGAAATACCTCTCGCCAAGCATTTTACGATCAAGATGCAAAACTCTAACAAGTATAATTTAATGTGACTACGAGTATTTGATAATAAAGGAAATGTTTTATTTCAAAAACAAGTGAGCCAATGGGGCGTTATCTCTTTGGACAATTGATAAATTATTTTTTATAAAATCGAGTAATTTAAAATTTAACAAAATGTAAATGTATTTTTATATCATAAATATAATTTAAATTTTGATTTTTGCTTCAGTAACACCGCTATAAAGATATGCGGGGCTTGAGAGCTACTGGAGCGAGATGAGTAAGGGTTGGTGGTTGGTGCAGCTTCAGGTCCTGATGGCCTGCCGAGGTGCGGACGGCTCCTAGACCAAGTTTAATGAAACCCAGCTACCCGGGCGTGCTGAATAATAAGTAAGAAGGAAGCGCGGGTCCCATCTGCTCAAAACGGGGGGTGCCACCCCTGTGGGGTCTGGCTGGTCAGTTTTTAGAGAGGGGTGGGGTGCCCTAGCGACGGGATTATCGGGGAGCGTTTTTGGTAACTTAGATAGTTTCTGCCTGAATGTCACGTATTTACGTGAAAAATGGCGGTGGAGGAGGGACTCGAACTCAACTTTCTCCTCGAAGGGCGTCAAAGCTAGTCGCATGGCAGCGTGAAATTGCGGTCGGTGATTGCGGATATAGCTCGGGAGGGACCATGTCGGAGACGTACTCATAAATGCCTGAATCGCCTGGGACTGCTCGAACCCTACCGGCCCATGGGCGACTGAAGTCGTGCGCTCGGGTGAACTGGGGACGGCCATGGAGAAAGCCCTCCATGGCCGCCCCGTCGTCACTATTCTTTACATCCAACCGTCGAGATCGGCGGGAATTCCGCCCAGCGTACCTTTGCCGGTAATGGCGTTCAGATCGAACGGCTGCGCTTGAAGGAAAAACTCCAGCTGATCGTGCGACGTCACGAGCGAATTGATCACGCGAACTTTGATACCCTTGAAATTCGGCCCATCGATCTGCAGCGCCTTCAAGGTGATCTTCGATCCATGCGCTACCTTAACGAAGCGCGGGTAGTTCAGCAGACGAAACCCAGGCTGGAGAATCTCCAGCTCGATGTCGATCGGCCCGGAATTCTTGATCTCCATCTCACCCATGTTGCCGATCAGCATCTCCGAAGGCGAGTACTTGGTGAAAGACATTTTCAAGACCGAATTGATCACGGCCCCGACGTTCTCCTTGGTGCCGAAGAAGGTGTCTCGAAACAGGCCGACAGTGCGACGCTTTTCCAGGGCATCCTTGAAGGCGCTTTCATCGTCGCCTCGCGTCAGGAACAACGTCGTCACGCGGTGGTCCATTCCGGCCGCTTCCTGCTCCATGGTCGTTCCGAGATGGGCGTCGGTCGTCGCAGCGATGTAGAGATTGTATTTCAGAGCCACGTCCATGGCCGCAGGGTGGATGAAGTCGCTCTGCGCGACCTCGATGCCTGACAACAGGCCCTCCTTGAACATCCGCTCGAGAAACGGTGTCACCACGGCATCTCCGGGGATGGAAGATGGGATGGTGGGATGATTCCACTGACAGATGCCACCTTGGCGCTTCGCTTCACGGAACCGCGCCTCCAGGTCCTTTTCCACCGGACCGGTTCGGTTCCAGTCCACCTGAACCTGAAGCTGTGTGCCGGTCTGCTTTAACGTGCTGTAGTGGATCTTGGCTGGGTTCAGCGCATTGGCATCCTTGAGAAAATGGCAGTTGAAGTGCCCGATGCCACGCGTGATCTCAGCCCCGAGGGAGAGCCTCATACCCTTCAGTCCGAGCATGCCGGAATCGATGAAAGCGCGCCCGATTTCATAGCTGCGGTTTTTGTTGGTTCCGGTGTCGCGGATTTTCGGCGTGATGATGTCGTGCTCTGTGAAGGACACGAATTTGAGCCCATCATGGGCCGCTTCCGCCAGGCGCAGCGTGGGCCATGCGGAGCCGTCGGAAAAGACCGTATGAAGGTGCAGATCGCCGGCGAGGACATGATAGCCCTCCTGGGTATCAGGGAAGATCAGCCGCGAGGGCGACGGCGGGCGATCGTCCGACTGCGCCACGAACTCGGCGGAAGCTTCGCTGGCCACAAGCATACTGCTTACGAGCATCGCAAAAGACGAAATCATTGTGTTGATGTATTTACGCTTGGTCATAAGACCTCCCAATGAGAATGTTGAAAAGCGCTGCGCCTGGAAAATATCGAGACTGAGAATAGACGTTGATCATCATCCGCACCGAGTTTCCGAGCGCTGGCGCACGAGGTATCGCGGGCCACCGGACAGGACGCGGATGATCTATCAAGGGCTCTGTTGCAAACATGGGGCACGGCCGCGCGGCGTCGCCCCGTTTGTCGACCGCCCGGTACAGGTAGGTCCATTTGCCCCGCACCTTTACGTAGGTCTCATCCAGACGCCAGCTCGGATCAAAGCCGCGCCGCCAGAACCAGCGGAGACGCTTCTCCATCTCCGGCGCGTAGCGCTGCACCCAGCGATAGATCGTCGTATGATCGACATCGATCCCACGCTCGGACAGCATTTCCTCGAGATCACGGTAGCTGATGCCGTATCGACAATACCAGCGCACCGCCCATAGGATGACCTCGCCGGTAAAATGCCGTCCTTTGAAATCGTTCATCGCAACTGACCTTGACAGTACATGAGCCCAATCTTGGAAACCGTGTCAGAGTTTGCAACAGAGCCCGTGAACGCAGTATCGCCCTTTTTCGCCTGATCGCGCGCCTGGACGCCGGAAGCGATCGCGAGGGCAGCCGACCCAAGCATGCCGAGAACAAATCGGCGGTTCGTTTGAGACCAGAACATTACGGCCCTTTCCTATCTGTTCTTGCGCGGAGCCCGCGTGGCGCGGCTCCCTTGGACCTCAGATTACCACTCGAAGCCAAGCCTGACCCCGTACGTGCGCGGTTCGCCGCGAAGCCGCGATGCGGTGGCCAAACTGGGAATGAAATAGGTGGCCGTATACGAGCGGTCGGTAAGATTGCGGACCCAGGCGGCTACTGACCAAGAATCCTTTCGCCGCAACTCAAGCTGCGCATTGGCAAGGAAATATCCCTGAACCTGGAGATAGTTGTCTATTTCGCTGTAATGGTCGGTGATGTAGCGACCAGACACATAGGGCACGAGTTCGAGATCGTTGCTCAGCGGAATTGAATATCTGATCGTTCCGGACAGGGTCGCCGGAGCCGCAAAAGGCAGCTTATTGCCGAGCCGTCGCGCTGCTTCAGCAGGTGAATCCGAGATAATCCTGGTGATCTTGCTGCTAAGGAATGCGCCGCTGAGCTGCATCTCGAGCCGGTCGACTGGCCGAACGGTAGCTGTCAGTTCGGCACCATATATTCGAGCCTTTCCGACATTCACACGCACAGCATTTGGGAGGCCATTCGATATGCGGACCGAGTTCGCCTGTAATCCACTATAATCATAATAGAAGGCAGATGCTTCAACCTGCACAATGCCGCCGCGAGGCAAGAACTTCACACCCCCCTCATATGCCCAGACCTTTTCGTCCCCAAAGGGATTGGCTTCCACATCGTTGATCGACGTCGAACCATCGAAACCGCCGGCCTTGAAGCCCCGACCGAACGACAGGTAGATATTCGTTGAGCTGTTGGGTTGATAGCTGAGGGTGGCACGGCCCGAGACGTTCGATCCCGAATAATCCTTGGCGAACGTCAGCGGTAATGAGGGGAAGGCGTTGGCGGTTACCCCGTACGGATTGAGATCGACAGTCGTTCCATCGAAGTCGCTTGACTCCTTGGTGTAGCGTATGCCGACACCGACCTTCCACTTGTCACCTAGATGGTAAGTGCCGTCGGCGAACGCTGCCCATCCTTCCCGTGATTGCCGATAGTCGGTCCCGACGAGAGTCCGAAGCGAGTCCGAGAAGTCCAAAGTGCTGATCAGTTTGATCTTGTCCCTGAAGCCCGATGCGCCGATGGTCCAGTCAAGGGTGTCCGAGTTTCGATTTTGCATACGGACCTCGAGCGACTTTTGGTTCAGCCTGTCACGGTAGAGGAAATCCGCTACGCCTCGAAGAGGGCTGGCATCGCTTTGAGTAGCGAAGCTCTGCTTCATATATTCGTAGCCAGCGATTCCGGTCAGAAAAATGTCGTCACTCAAATCCTGCTGCAGCGTGAGTGAGCCGCCATAGCTGCTCTTCCGAAGGTAGGGGTCGAAACTGACATCGAACGTGTACGGACGATTGGCGGGGAAGGCTCTAATAGCGAAAATCCGCTCAAACTGCGCTGCTCCACCGCGCTCGCGAAAGCCATGCAGGTTTGCCGTGATCGCCGTTCCCTGATCGCTATCGTACGCCAGTACGGCCCGGCCTGCGAAAAAGCGCGAGCGCGCGGCCTTGTCGTTTACACCTGGGTCGGGATTGCCAGGAATTGCCGGGTTGAGGCGGAAGCCAGCCGCAGTGCCCGATCCGAGGTTGGTGTAGTAGCCATCTGAGCGGTCGTAGACTCCGGACACTCGCACACCCACAGTGTCACTCAGCGGCCCACCCAGGCCAGCTTCGACGCGGAAGGAATTGAATCGCCCATATTCAGCGCTGATGTTACCTTCGAACCGATCGCCCGGCTTGCGTGATATGATGTTGACTGCGCCGGCCGTCGTGTTGCGACCATACAAAGTTCCTTGCGGCCCCTTCAGTACTTCGACCCGCTCCACATCGAAGATTTGGCCTCCGACAAGCGCGGACGAACTCTGATAGACACCGTCCACATGAACTGCGGCGGACGGGTTTCCATTCGGTCGGAAATCGTCATTGCCGATGCCGCGGATCGTGAATGTCTGCATCGTTCGACCGCCCATACCGACGGGTGATACGATCACGCCTGGCGTCAATTGCGAGACATCCACCAGATCCTTTGCGCCGCTGTCGCGGAGCAGCGCGGGCGTGACCACGGACACCGCCGAAGGAACATCGAGGAGCCTTTGGGCACGTTTTTGGGCCGTGACGATGATCTCGCCGCCTACTTCGTCATCCGCAGCCACAGCGCCTGCTACCGCACCTTGCACAGCGGGAGCACTAGCTTGCGCCCAGGCGGGTGCGCACCAAAAAGCTGTAGAGAGGCTGCTCGAAGCGATCAGTCCCAAGACGGTCTTTGACATGGTCTTCTCTCCCCTAACGAAACTGGCCTTCTTCATGGCAGGCTTCCTCATCGGCTCTGTTGCAAACATGGGGCACGGCCGCGCGGCATACGCCGGGACCCCGCCCATCGATGGATGTGTGAATACTTCATAGGACCCCCTGCCCGAATCGAACGGCTGTACAGATAGGTGTATCGTGTGAATCTTCTATGACAGCCGGAGAAACGCTCGTGGGTATCCTGTGCGGATGCGCCGTCGGCGAAGCGATATGCGCGATGCCGTCCTGCTCAGGGAGCAAACTTGGCAACGGTGTGGTGAGGCTCTATCTAGATTGGGAAAGCCAGCCGAATTCGGGCGGAGCTTAATTCGAACGGCTGTACAGAAGGGTGTCAGGTTTGAGTCGCTTGCGATATATGTCCGATGAAGCCTCGCCCCAGGCAGAGCGGATGAGTGAGGCCGCGTATGACCTTGCCGAAGAGAGCGGTCTGGCAGCGCTCAGCGCACGAAGTCTGGCGCGAAAGACAGGAATGAGCCCGTCGGCAATCAATTACCACATCGGCAATCGCGAGCGGCTCATCGCGCAGATCGCGTTCAAGGCTATCGCGGTATCTAGCCGCTGGCGGCAGTCGCAGGCCGCTTTACAGGAAGAGGGTGCCCCGAGGTGGGCCGAGCTTGATCACGTGTTCACGTCGCTGTTGCAGGATCGGTTGAGCACCGGCCGTATGGTGATGGCACTTTTGCAGGAACTGGAGAACGAGGCCGTCGCCAGCGGTCAGACCGCTATCGAAGAGGCGCTGCGCGAGGAAATGTTCGCTGAAACGGCGTTCTGGCGCGATCTGGCAATCCGCCATGGCGAAAGCGTGGATGCGTGTAGCGCGACATCGTCGGTGACTGGTCAGCGACATTGATGGTGATGTGTCAGCGGTGACGTTGGGGATAGTGTCACACGAGGTTGGCCTGGATCAAGAGGCGTTGTCGCGCAGCGATGTCGCTGGCATGGTTTCGATGTCGCTGGGCGATGTCGCTGGATCAGGAGCACTGTCGCGGAGCGATGTCGCTGAGGCCAGGGCGGATCGCCTGCGATAGCTCTCGACGTTCATTTCCAGGATAGTGGCGTGGTGAACGAGCCTGTCGATGGCAGCGACAGTCATTGCCTTATCCAAAAAAATGGAATCCCAACCGCTGAATGGTTGGTTGGCGGTGATCATGATGGAGCGCCTTTCGTATCTGGCAGAGATGAGTTCGAACAGGACGCTGGTCTCTGCCTGGTCCTTGCGGACGTAGGACAGGTCATCGAGGATGAGCAGGTCGAAGCGGTCGAGCCTGGCGATCTCCTGGGTCAAGGTCAGGGACTGACGTGCGGCCTGCAAACGCTGGACGAGATCGGTGGTTCGGGTGAAGAAGACCCGGTATGCCGAGTCTGACGCACCGGCTTGTCGGCCTCGGACACCGAGATCAGGTGAGGCGCGACGCCATATTCGACGAAGAGGCCGAGATATGA
>Ga0214921_10004825_pt1 | contig 19521 bp, 16 predicted proteins | sample LL1505_MetaG_FD_177992 | JGI IMG/M metagenome (GOLD analysis project Ga0214921, IMG submission 177992) | Freshwater microbial communities from Lake Lanier, Atlanta, Georgia, United States - LL-1505 | ecosystem: Environmental > Aquatic > Freshwater > Lake | place: USA: Georgia | collected... | reverse complement strand
GTCCAACTCCTCGAGCGTCACCATCGGCAGGAAGATGTCGTGTTCTTCGAAGCGGAATAACGAGGTTGGATCGTGCATCAGCACATTGGTGTCCAGCACAAACAGGCGGGGCCGCAAGGCTTTGCCGCCAGGCTCGAGCGATGTGGCGCGGACCCGGCCCGAGCGCGATTTGGCTTGTGTATCCGGTGGTACCGCTTTTTCAGCCACCGAACCGACTCCGCTCTCACCGACGCTCTTGCTCCCTCGTCGTGGCTTCACCGGGGCTGACGCGACTCCCGCGGGTTCGCTCAGCAACGCGGCTCGGGCGCCAGATCGTCCGGCGGTCGTTGACGAATTCGGTGCCGTTGCGGGGCTGTCGTTCGAATCAGCGGATCTGGAGCGCACCGGATCCAGCAGATCGGGTTGAAACGAGCCCTCAGGTTCTTCCGTAACCGGGGCCGCAGGCTTGGAGGTCTTGCCGCGGATTGGGCGAGCCCGAACGTCGTCGGTCAGGGTGAACGGAGACGCGGGTTTGGAAGGAGCTTTGGGCAGCGGCATTCGGATGGAAGGCGGTTGGGTGGCTGGGGGGGCGGGTTTCAGGCTTCCGGGGGGAGTTTCTGGACGGCCGCCAGGACTTCGTCCGCGTGCCCCGCCACTTTGACCTTGCGCCACTCTTTCGCAAGATGCCCAGATCGGTCAATCAAAAAAGTTGAACGTTCTATTCCGCGCACGGGTTTGCCGTACATGGTCTTGGCCTTGATGACGTCAAACAGCCCGCAGAGTGCCTCGTCCACATCGCTCAGCAACGCAAATGGCAGCTCGAATTTGGTCTGGAAACTGGCATGAGACTTCAGGCTGTCCCTTGAACATCCAACAATCAGGGCGCCGGCCGCCGAGAACGCATCCTGCCGGTCGCGGAATTGCAGACTCTCGTCCGTGCATCCCGGTGTGTTGTCTTTCGGATAAAAATAAAGGACGACGGCGACGCCACGATGGTCGCCCAGACGGAATTCGCCGGCGGTCGAGGGAACCACGAAATCGGGCACGCGCTGGCCGATTGTCGGGATCACGGGAACTTCGTTTTGCTCACTCTTTGACATTATCACAAGCCTATTAATTGACGATTAAGGGATCAGGACAGTCGGTAAAAAGACGGCAATCACGCGCCGCCCCTCTCCAGCGAGCACGTTGTAGGTGCGACATGCGGCCGCCGTGTCCATGGCTTCGACGCCCACCCGAATGGCGGCGAGACCGGCGACTAGCCTCGGGTGGGGAAACTTTAGGCGGGCCCCGGTGCCCAGTAATACGACGTCGGGCTGCCACTCGATCAGGCCATCGAAATGCGCGGCCGTCAGCGCCTCGAACTGCGATTCTGGCCAGGACATGACGCCCCGTTCTGGCATCAGGGCCAGAGCGCCCTGGTGACGCACCCGATCGACCTCAATCCAGTCATCGCCATAGGCGGTAATTCTGGAGCCGACGCCGGCCCCCTCGACATGCAACTTCACGGCAACTCCATCGATAATTGCTACATTATCGGATGTTGCGCACCAAACTCGGTATCTAAAGCTATGTCGGAAAGCGAATTTACGCGTATCGCGCGTCTGCCGCCTTACGTCTTCAATATCACCGCCGAGTTGAAGATGGCTGCGCGTCGTCGCGGCGAAGACATCATCGACATGAGCATGGGCAATCCTGACGGCGAGACCCCTCAGCACATCGTTGACAAGCTGGTCGAAGCGTCCAAGCGTCCCGATACCCATGGATATTCCGTGTCCAAGGGGATTCCGCGATTGCGCAAAGCCATCAGCGACTGGTACGGCCGTCGTTTCAATGTTGAGATCGATCAAGAGTCTGAGGCCATTGTCACGATTGGCTCCAAAGAAGGGCTTGCACATTTGATGCTCGCAACGCTCGATCGTGGCGATGTCGTTCTGGTACCCAACCCCAGTTATCCGATTCATATTTATGGCGCGGTGATTGCCGGCGCCGATATCCGTTCGGTTCCAATGGAACCCGGAGTCGATTTCATTGCTGGAATCGAACACGCGATCGCCGATCTCGCGACGGAGGGCAAAAAGCCCAAGATGATGATCCTGGGTTTCCCCAGTAATCCGACCGCGATCTGCGTTGAGTTGTCTTTTTTTGAGCGCATCGTAGCGCTTGCGCGCGAACACGACATTCTGGTTGTCCACGATCTCGCCTACGCAGACATCACCTTCGATGGATTTCGGGCGCCTTCGATCATGGAGGTTCCGGGTGCTCGCGACGTGGCGGTTGAATTTTTCACCATGTCCAAGAGCTACAACATGGCGGGCTGGCGCATCGGCTTTATGGTCGGCAATCAGCGTCTCGTCTCCGCCCTTGCCCGGATCAAGAGTTACCACGATTACGGCACCTTCACGCCGATTCAGGTCGCAGCGATTGCTGCCCTTGACGGCCCGCAGGATTGCGTCGAAGAGATTCGGTTGCAGTACCAGAATCGCCGTGACGTGCTCGCTCGCGGTCTGATCGAGGCGGGTTGGCAGGTCGATTTGCCGCGTGCGTCGATGTACATCTGGGCCTTGATCCCCGAGCCATACCGCGCGGCAGGCTCGCTCGAATTTGCGCGAAAGCTGCTAGCCGACGCCAAGGTAGCCGTCTCTCCCGGCATCGGCTTCGGCGAACTGGGCGATTCGTACGTTCGGTTTGCACTGATTGAAAACGAGCAGCGCACCCGTCAAGCGGTGCGCGGTGTGCGCGACATGTTCCGTCGGGACGGTCCGATTCCGCGGGTGGCAGCATGACGGTGCGCGTAGGTCTCCTCGGCGCGGGCACCGTTGGCGCCGGTACCTTTGCAGTGCTGGCGCGTAATGCCGATGAAATTGCGCGGCGAGCAGGGCGTGCCATTCAAATCGTTCGAATTGCGGATCTCGATCTCGATCGCGCCGCTCGGGTTGCAGATGGTCGTGCTGAAGTGACGACCGATGCCAGCGCGATTGTCGATGCCCCCGATATCGATGTCGTGATCGAGCTCATTGGCGGCTATGACATTGCGCGTGCCTTGGTGATGCGCTCCATCGCCGCCGGTAAACATGTGGTGACGGCCAACAAAGCGCTGCTCGCGGTGCATGGCAACGCCATCTTTGCTGCGGCCCACGAGCGTGGCGTGATGGTGGCCTTTGAAGCGGCCGTGGCTGGCGGTATCCCCATCATCAAGGCCTTACGTGAAGGCTTGGCTGCGAACCGGATCGAGTGGATCGCGGGGATCATCAACGGCACGACGAATTTCATTCTTTCAGAAATGCGTTCGCGCGGTTTACCGTTCGCAGAAGTCCTCGCGCAGGCCCAGCAACTCGGTTACGCCGAGGCAGATCCGACGTTCGATATTGATGGGATCGACGCTGCGCACAAGGCTACCATCATGGCCGCGATCGCTTTCGGCACGCCGATGCGTTTTGAGTCGGCGCACATCGAGGGAATTCGTCATCTCGATGCGAAAGATATTCGGTTTGCAGAGCAACTGGGCTATCGCATCAAGTTGCTTGGCATTGCAAGACGCCGTGAGCTGGATGGCCGGCCGCTGGGGTTCGAATTGCGGGTCCACCCGACCTTGATTCCGTCGAGCCGACTCCTGGCCAGTGTCGAGGGCGCGATGAATGCCGTTTGGGTTCATGGCGATGCGGTCGGTCACACCATGTTTTATGGCAAGGGCGCTGGTGCCGAGCCGACCGCCAGCGCGGTGGTTGCGGACCTCGTCGACGTCACCCGAACACTGACTGCCGACCCGGATCATCGGGTTCCTCATTTGGCGTTCCAGCCCGACGCGCTGTCGGACCTGCCCGTGTTGCCGATTGGCGAAATTGAGAGTGGCTACTACCTGCGCATGGCCGTGGCTGATCAGCCTGGTGTCCTGGCCGACGTCACGCGGATTGTCGCGCAGCGTCGCATCTCGATTGGGTCGGTATTACAGCCAGAGCCAGCCGCCGGTGAGACCTCGACTGACGTCGTACTGCTAACCCATCGGGCGCTCGAGCGCGATGTGGACGAGGCGATATCGGCCATCCAGGCCTTACCCACCGTGCTGGGCCCCGTTGTGCGGTTGCGAATGGAAGACCTTAGCTGATGCGCTACCTCTCAACCCGCGGCGGAGCGGTCGTCGGGGATGCACCGAGCGCAGACTTTACCGACATCCTGCTTGGTGGACTGGCCGCAGACGGCGGGCTTGCGGTGCCCGAATACATCCCGCCGGTTGATTCTGAAACCTTGAATCGTTGGCGCTCGCTCTCCTATGCGTCGCTCGCGCTTGAAGTGTTGCAACGATTTGCAACCGATATTCCACTACAGACATTGCAGTCGTTGATCGATCGAAGCTACACGGCCGAGGCCTTCGGGTCTCCGGCGATCGCCCCGCTCGCCACGCTTGAGCCGGGTCTGCATCTGCTCAAGCTCTCGGAAGGACCCACGCTGGCTTTTAAAGACATGGCGATGCAGTTGCTGGGCAACCTCTTTGAATGGGTGGTGGCCGAGCGCGGTCAGGTGTTGAACATTCTCGGTGCGACCAGTGGCGATACCGGGAGCGCCGCCGAATATGCGATGCGGGGCAAACAGGGCGTTCGGGTTGTCATGCTTTCGCCGGTTGGCCGGATGAGTCCTTTTCAGACGGCCCAGATGTTTTCGCTGCTCGATGACAACATCGTCAACGTTGCCGTCGATGGTGTATTCGATACCTGTCAGGACCTGGTTAAAGCGGTCTCCAACGATGCCCCGTTTAAGGCGCGCTGGTCGATTGGCACGGTTAACTCGATCAACTGGGCGAGGGTGGTCGCGCAGGTCGTTTACTACGTCCACGGCTGGTTGCGGGCAACCGATGCTCTCGATGCGCCCGTGCCGGTTTCATTTTCCGTGCCCTCGGGCAACTTTGGCAATGTGCTTGCCGGGCACCTCGCGCGCCGTATGGGGGTACCCATTGCGCGCCTCGTCGTCGCGACCAACGAGAACGACGTGCTCGATGAATTCTTCCGAACGGGCCGTTATGCGCCCCGTTCCGCCATCCGCACCTGGCAGACCTCGAGCCCGTCGATGGATATTTCCAAAGCGTCCAACTTTGAGCGCTTTGTGTTTGACCTGTTGGATGGGGACGGCGCCAAGGTGGCTGAGCTTTGGCAAAGCTTGGATCAGACCGGACAATTCGATTTGGGCGGAACCGCTGCCTTTGCCCGCGCCGCGACAGAATTTGGATTTGTTTCCGGTCGCAGCAGCCATGCCGAGCGCCTCGCGACGATTCGATCCGCGTTCACTCGCTACGGGGTCGCGGTTGATCCACATACGGCGGATGGCCTCAACATTGCGGAACGCTGGCGTGAAGCCGGTATTCCGATGGTGGTCCTGGAGACCGCTCAGCCCGCGAAGTTCGCGCAGACCATGATCGAAGCCCTGGGTGTGGAGCCGGCTCGCCCCGTGGCGCACGTCGGTATCGAGAACCGCGCGCAGCGCTTTGTTCGCATGCCAGCCGATCTGGCTCAACTGAAGGCACTGATCGTTCAACGTTGTGGTTGAACCTCGGGCCCTGATCGATCGTTATCGTCAATGAATCGTCCCGCTCCCTTGATGTCGCTCGACGACGCCCTCAATCATTTGCTTCAGGCTGCGGTACCGGTCGCTGAAACTGAACGGGTCTCGACCCTCGATGCAGCGGGCCGCGTTCTCGCCGAGCCCTTGGTCTCCACGATCAATGTGCCTGCAACCGACAAATCCGAGCGCGATGGCTGGGCAATCCGGATTCATGATTTGACCGAATCACGCCTTGCGCATCCGGCACACCGGTTTTTGCCAGTCTCGCAGCGCATTCCTGCAGGTCAACCTGCACAGCCGCTCGAACCCAGCACAGTCGCGCGGATTTTTACCGGCGCCGACCTGCCCGGTGGGGCCGATGCCGTGGTGATGCAGGAAGATGCGGCCGAATCGGACGCGGGAGTCTCATTCCCGGATATCCCGACTTCGGGGCAGTGGATTCGACGCGCTGGCGAGGACATCGGAGTGGGGTCGGTGATTTTGCCGGCGGGTACACGACTGACGCCTCAGGCCACGGGTTTAGCGGCCTCTGTGGGTGCGGCCGCTTTGTTGGTCAAGCGCCGTTTGCGCGTTGCCTGTTTTTTTACGGGTGACGAGTTGGTGGAGCCGGGGCAACCCTTGCCCCCCGGTGCGATCTATGAGTCCAACCGGTTTGTCTTGATCAACCTGCTGCGCAATCTGGGTTGTGAGGTGGAGGATCTGGGTTTGATTCCTGACACACTCGAGGCGACGCGGGCTGCCTTGCGCGAGGCAGCCCACCGCGCGGACCTGATTGTGAGTTCGGGTGGAATGTCGGTCGGCGAAGAAGACCATGTCAAACCCGCCGTTCTTGCTGAGGGCAAGCTCGCACTGTGGCAAGTTGCTATGAAGCCTGGAAAGCCCCTGGCGTTTGGCGCTGTAAATCGCCCTGGCAGCCCTGGCAGCGCGCGTTTCATTGGATTGCCAGGAAATCCGGTGTCCAGTCTGGTCACCTTTTTGATCGCTGTTCGGCCCCTGATCTTGCGCTTGCAGGGAGGGGCCGACGTTACACCCCGGTCGCTGGTGATGGAGGCCCACTTTGATTGGCCGCGGCCGGATCGGCGACGCGAGTTTTTGCGCGCATCTGTGGATGCGGAGGGCGGGCTGGTTTTATTTCCTAATCAGGGCCCGGCTGTCCTGACCTCTGCAGTGGTCAGTGATGGTCTGATCGACTGCCCTGCCGGGCATGCGATTGTGCGGGGGGACCGCGTGCGGTTCCTGCCCTTTGACGCCCTTCTGCACTAGGGGGCGTTGACGATGAAGCTAACCATTCTTTACTTTGCGAGTCTGCGCGAAGCACTTGCTCTCGATCGCGAGACAGTCGAAATCCCATCGCCAGTCAAGACCGTTGGCGATTTGCGCGACTGGCTCCGTGCAAGAGGCGGTGTTTGGGAAAGTGCTCTCGCCGAGGGACGTAGCGTCCGGGTGGCCGTGGCTCAGCGGATGGCCGCGCCCGAGACCGAATTAACGCCGGACGCCGAGATTGCATTTTTTCCGCCCGTCACCGGGGGCTGAACAGCATGTCCGTCCGTGTCCAGACCGAGGCATTTGATGCCGGCGCTGAGATCAGCGCATTACGAGGGGCGCGGACCGACGTTGGCGCAATCGTGAGTTTTATTGGCACGGTGCGCGACCTCCATGAGGGCACCGTTGTCAATACGCTCACCCTCGAGCACTACCCCGGCATGACCGAGACCGCCCTTGAAGCGATCGTCAGTGAGGCACACGAGCGCTGGAACATTCTGGATGTGCTCGTGATTCATCGGGTTGGAACAATGCGGCCACCCGACCCAATCGTTCTGGTCGTTGTATTGTCGGCCCATCGAGGCGAAGCCTTTGCCGCCTGTGAATTTGTCATGGATTGGCTGAAGACGCGCGCACCATTCTGGAAGAAGGAACAAACGCCCGCCGGGACGCGATGGGTCGATGCCCGTGCGGCCGATGATCACGCAGCCTCTCGTTGGGATCAGGCGGCCTTGAAATAGCGCCGATTGGCCCTATTTCACGGGTGTTGTCAGGAAAATCGTTTTCACTGGCTAGATCACTCTCAGGGGGGCCTCCTCATGCGCATCGATAAGCTCACGACCCAGTTTCAGCAAGCCATCGCAGATGCGCAGAGCCTGGCGCTGGCCGCTGACAATCAGTACCTCGAACCCGTTCACCTGCTCGCCGCAATTGCCTCTCAGGGCGATGGCGCTGGTCGCTCTTTGCTGGAGCGGGCGGGTGTGCGGGTGCCCGCTCTCGAACGTCTGCTTTCAGCGGCCATTGACCGGCTGCCTAAGGTGTCCGGATCTGGCGCCGAACTTCAGATTGGCCGGGACACGGTCAATCTCCTGAATCTGTCCGAGAAAGAGGCGCTCAAGCGCGGCGACAAGTTTGTGGCCGCTGAGTTGTTCCTGCTCGCGGTAGCCGATCAGGCCGAGAAGCGCTCGAGTGAAGTTGGGCGCGTGGCCCACGATGCGGGGCTCAGCCGTAAAGCGCTCGAGGCGGCGATCGATGCCGTCCGCGGTGGGACCAATGTGGACAGTAATGACGCCGATGCCCAGCGCGATGCCTTGCGCAAGTACACCGTTGACCTGACTGAGCGCGCGCGCCAGGGCAAGCTCGACCCCGTGATCGGGCGCGATGACGAAATTCGTCGGGCGATCCAGATTTTGCAGCGACGCACGAAAAACAACCCGGTTCTGATCGGTGAACCGGGTGTCGGTAAAACGGCGATTGTCGAAGGACTTGCGCAACGGATTGTCGACGGTACCGTCCCCGAGGGGCTGAAAGAAAAACGCGTTCTCACGCTCGATCTCGCAGCCCTGTTGGCCGGTGCGAAGTATCGGGGTGAGTTCGAAGAGCGTCTCAAGAGCGTGCTCAGTGATGTGGCTAAAGACGAAGGCCGCACGATTGTGTTTATTGATGAGATCCACACCGTGGTTGGTGCCGGCAAGGCCGAAGGCTCCCTGGATGCTGGCAATATGCTCAAACCCGCGCTCGCGCGAGGGGAATTGCACTGTATCGGCGCCACGACGCTCAGCGAATATCGCAAGTACATCGAAAAAGACGCGGCGCTCGAGCGCCGGTTTCAGAAGGTTCTGGTCGACGAGCCCTCGGTTGAAGCGACCGTTGCCATTCTCCGTGGCCTCAAACAGCGCTATGAGCTGCACCACGGGATCGAAATCACCGACCCGGCGATCGTTGCGGCCGCTGAACTCTCGCATCGCTACATTACCGACCGGTTTCTTCCCGACAAGGCCATCGATCTGATCGATGAGGCGGCCGCGCGGATCAAAATGGAGATCGACTCCAAGCCTGAGGTGATGGACCGTCTTGATCGCCGCATCATTCAGCTCAAAATCGAACGCGAGGCGGTTCGTAAGGAGACCGATGATGCGTCGCGGCGGCGGATGGAACTCATTGAAGAGGAAATCGATCGGCTCGAGCGCGAGTACGCCGACTATGACGAGTGGCTGAAAGCCGAAAAGGCCGCGGTCCAGGGGAGCGCGCAAATCAAGGTCGAGATTGAGCGACTGCGCGCTCAGATGGTCGACCTTCAACGCAAGGGCGAATTCGATAAGGTGGCTGAAATCCAGTACGGCAAGCTGCCCGAACTCGAAGCACGGGTCCGGGCAGCCGATGCCGCGCAGGCCGCTGCACGGGGTAATGGCGCAGCGCCCACGTCCTCCAGTGCCCCATCCCACTCGGTCCAGCACTCCAGCTCAGGCTCCACGGCCCTGGCGGTCAGCACGGGCACCGCCCTCAATGGCTCGGTGGTCAAGTCAGGCGAGCGCCCGCGCCTGTTGCGAACTCAGGTTGGTACTGAAGAGATTGCCGAAGTCGTGTCGCGCGCAACCGGTATCCCGGTCGCCAAGATGTTGCAGGGCGAGCGCGAGAAGCTCCTTTCCATGGAGCAAAAGCTGCACGAGCGCATCGTCGGCCAGGAAGAAGCAGTCCGCATGGTGGCCGACGCCATCCGTCGTTCGCGTGCGGGCTTGTCCGACCCGAATCGTCCTTACGGTTCGTTTCTTTTTTTGGGTCCAACCGGGGTCGGCAAGACCGAGCTATGCAAGGCCTTGGCCGGGTTCTTGTTTGATAGCGAAGATCGCATGATCCGGATCGACATGAGCGAGTTCATGGAGAAGCACTCGGTCGCTCGTCTCATCGGCGCGCCACCGGGCTATGTCGGTTACGAAGAAGGGGGCTATCTGACGGAAGCGGTTCGCCGAAAGCCCTACAGCGTGATCTTGCTGGACGAGGTTGAGAAAGCGCACGCCGACGTGTTCAACGTACTGCTTCAAGTTCTCGATGATGGCCGGATGACGGATGGTCAGGGCCGTACCGTCGATTTTCGCAATACCGTGATCGTGATGACTTCCAATCTGGGGGCCCATGAGATTCAGCGTTTGTCAGCCGCCAAGGCCGATCTGGAGCAGATCCGCGAGGCCGTCATGCTCGAGGTCCGGTCCCATTTCCGGCCCGAATTTATCAACCGGATCGACGAGATCGTTGTCTTTCATGCGCTCGCCCAGGCCCATCTGCGATCGATCGCACGGATTCAGTTGCTTGGTCTCGAGAAACGCCTGGCCGCGCGTGATCTGACGCTCAGCGTGTCCGAGGCCGCTCTGGATGAACTCGCGAAAGTCGGATTCGACCCGCTTTATGGCGCCCGGCCCTTGAAGCGGGCAATCCAGCAGAAGCTCGAAAATCCAATCGCCCACCTCATGTTGGAGGGGAAATTCGGGCCGCGAGATGTGATCCCGGTGGATGTGCGCGAAGGGCAGTTTAGCTTCGAACGGACGGTGCACTAGCCGGAGTGGAACCGCTCGCCGGGCCCTCGGCGGGCCCGAGGCACCTCGCGCGTGGATCGTGGCGAGTCATGTCGGTGCCGATCAGGATCCGCAGGTCAATGCCCTCAGTGAGCCCAGGCTGAACATGCAGGGCGCTGAGGGGAAGTCCAAGGCGCCGCGCCGTTTCGTTCGCCTCGGCCTCATGACCCGACCGGTATTGGATTTCGCTCTGCTGGAGCCGCGCGGCGCTCCAGTTGGCGATTCGCATCCGCTCAGCGAATAAACCCGACCCGCAATGTCTGGAGAGTCGCCGCGCCAAACCGTTCACGGTCGTGCTGTTGCGGAACTCGATCCGGGCTGGCGTCGCGGTCGCCCCGCGACCCCCACCGCCAATCGTTCCACCGGTCTTTTTTGTGCCGGCGCTCTTGGCCTCGTCAACGGCGGGCTCCGCGGCCGGTGCGACAGTGTTCGCTGAACGAATCGACGAAGGCACGACCGCCGACATGGTCGCGGGCGAAGGCGTGACGGCCTCGCGATTGTTGGCTGCGAGTGCGACCGCCTTGACCCGGCGCTCGGCGAGACGTCCGGCGACCAGCACGAGGTTGGCGGTCGCTACTGCGTCATCGGGTCGGCTGGCCAAAACTGCCTGCAACTGTGCCAGAGCCCCGGTCAGATCTCCGGCCTCGGCCAGTACAACAGCTAGCACGTTCGCTGCGTCGAGATAGGACGGATCGAGTTGTCGAACCCGACGCAACTTGGCAACGGCGGCGGCTTGCTCGCCGGCCTCGAGATCGCGCCGGGCGTCCCGGTAAACGGCCAGGGCTTCAATCGGCGCAGTCGCGGGTGGAGACTCGCGGGCGGCATCGACCTGGAAGAGCAGGCCCTGTGAAGTCGAACTCGGGGTTGGGTTCGCGCACCCGGGCAACATGGGCAACAGGAGCGCAACCGGCACGAGCCAGGTCAAGCAGGCCAGGGGCTCACGAACAAGAGTGGGAACAGGCAACATATTGTTACGATTCCAGAGTTGCAACGGTCCGAGGAGGTGACATGCTTGACCTGAAAATTCGGAATGCTCAAGTGTACGACGGCATGGGCGCCCCGGCGCGACGCTGTGATGTCGGCATTCGTGACGGACTCATCGTTGACCTCGGCGATCCATCGATCACGGAGTCGGCGCGACAGACGATCGACGCGGAGGGGCTCGCTCTGATGCCCGGCATTGTCGATAACCATACCCATTATGACGCTCAGGTCACCTGGGATCCGTGCTGCACGCCCTCGCCTGCGCTTGGCGTGACAACCGCCGTGATCGGCAATTGCGGTTTCACGATTGCGCCTTGCCGTCCCGCCGATCGTGATCGGGTGATGCGCAACCTGACTCAGGTTGAGGGAATGTCGCTCGACGTGTTGCGATCCGGGATCGACTGGTCGTTTGAGACCATCCCCGAGTACCTCGATCAGTTGGATCGCCGATCGAGCGCTCTTAATCTGGCGGCGTTTGTCGGACACTCGTCTGTGCGGACCTGGGTGATGGGCGATGCCGCCACCGAACGGGCAGCGAGCCCCGATGAAATTGCCGAGATGCGCCGTTTGGTTGATGATGGGATCGCCGCCGGCGCGATCGGATTTGCGACCAGCACTTCGCCCGCGCACAACGGTGAAGCGGGTCGTCCAATGCCCTCAAGACTGGCTTGCGATCAAGAATTGCACACCCTCACGATGGCTCTGCGTGAGGCCGGACGGGGTGTATTTATGCTGACCAAGGGTGGACACACCAAGGTCGATTTCCTGGAGCAATTGGCTGCTGACAGCGGTCGCCCGGTGATTGTTGCCGCGCTTTTGCACAATTCCACGAATCCGAATGCCGTGTTTGCGGATCTCGATGCAATTGAAGCCGCGCGCCAACGGGGGCGCTCGATGTGGGGGGCGGTATCGTGCTGTCCGTTGACCAATGATTTCACGCTGCAATCCCCCTATCCCGTGGAAGGCTTGCAGTCCTGGCGTGAGGCACTCCCGCTCAAGGGCCAGGCGCTCATCGGGAAACTCGCGGAGCCCTCTTTCAGAGAAGCGGTTCGGCTCGAGATTGCCCGTCCCGCGACCTTTCGACTGTTCAACGGGGAATGGGACAAGGTTCAAGTGATTGAAGTAGCCCGGTCGGGCAACGCCTGGATGGAGCAACGCACGATCTCTGATCTCGCGACGCAACTCGGTCGGGATCCTCTGGATGTGATGCTGGACCTGGCGATCGAGGAGGACCTTGCAACCGTCTTTAGTGCGGTCTTGCTGAATTCCGATGAGACCGCCGTCACCAAGATCCTCCAGCATCCGGCTTCGTTGATTTCACTTTCTGATGCGGGCGCGCACCTAACGTTCTTTAATGACGCCGGGTTTGGTCTTCATCTGCTCGGGCACTGGTCGCGCGAACTTGGCGCCATTGCGCTGCCCGATGCGATTCGTCGTCTCACGAATGACAGTGCCAGTGCGCTGGGTCTTCGCGACCGGGGTCGGATCGCGATCGGTTTGCCGGCGGACTTGTTATTGTTTGATCCGGGCCAAGTGGGTCGGGGACCAAAGCACCGAGTCCACGACTTGCCGGGTGGCGGCGCCCGCCTTGATACGCCTGCGCTTGGCGTTCATGGTGTTTGGGTCAATGGTTCGCGTGTCGTGGGTCCCCACGGCATCGAACCCGACGCGCCGCGGTCTGGTCGCCTGCTTCGTGGAGGGCGCGATTTTTAAGCCTCGATCGGATTGGTGGCCCCGGCCATGACATGGCCTGTGGGGCCGACCAGCCGGGCCGAAGCAACATGTTTGGGGTGGTCGTCGAAGTAAAAATCAGGCTCGAATTCCGCCAGGAACTCCCCCTTGTCGAGTCCGCCTAAAAACATCGCCTCATCGATATCGACGCCCCAATGCATCAGGGTTCGAATGGCGCGTTCATGTGCAGGGGCGCTCCGGGCCGTCACCAAGGCGACTCGGATACCCATGCGTTCAGTCGCGCCGCGCTCGGCCCGCAACCGATGGAGCGCTTCAAGCAGCGGCTTGAATGGTCCCGGGTTGAGCGGTTGGTCCGCTCGTTCGGATTCATGACTTTGGAACGCATCCAGCCCCTGAGCCTGAAACACTCGCTCGGCCTCGTCCGAGAACAAGACTGCGTCGCCGTCAAAGGCAATCCGGACTTCGCGAGGGTGGCGACCGGCAGCGCGCGCCGAGTCCGGAAATACCAACGCGCCCGCAAAGCCGGCCTCTAACGCCCCGCGCACATCACCCGGTTCGGCCGATAAAAATAGGTCTGCACGCAGTGGGCGAAGGTAAGCCCAGGGGGCTCGTCCCCGTGTGAAGACGCCCCGCTCGATACCCAGCCCGTGATGAACTGCCGAATTAAAAACCCGCAATCCGCTTGCTGGGTCATTGCGCGAGAGGATCACCACTTCCACCCGACGCTGGTCGGCCGGCAGATCAGGATCGTTGAATGCGAGTAGCTTGCGCACGAGAGGCAACGCGATCCCAGCTCCGGCTGCGACCGACACCCGATCAAGCTGCAACTGCATGTACGGGCGATCATCGGCTGGATCAAACAGCCGGTTCTCAGCTTCAAAATCAAATAGCGCCCGTGACGACAGCGCGACGACCAGACGGTTCTCGAGATTCAAGGACATCAGGAACTCCAGCAGAGCGCCGATCATACGGCGCGCTGGCCCGGCGCGGTTATCGGGTGCGGTTATCGGGTGCGGTCACATCGCGGACCCAGGAGTCATGCTAAGTTCGCGCCTCAACTTTCCACCCAGACCCGTGAGTCTAGCCATGATGAAGTTTCGCTTTCCCGTTGTGATCATCGACGAAGACTGGCGTTCTGACTCCGCCTCCGGGTTGGGGATTCGCGCGCTCGCCAAGGCACTCGAAGACGCGGGTACCGAGGTCGTGGGGGGATTTACTTACACCGATGTCGCCATGGTGGCTAATCAGGCCGCACGCGCGTCCGCCTTTATCGTGTCGATCGATGATGAAGAGGTGGCCGAAGACGAGGACGAAGGATCGGTAGCGCCCGCGGCCATCCAGGACCTGCGCAAATTTATTCAGGAAACCCGGCGGCGCAATGCCGACGTGCCGATTTTTTTGTTTGGTGAGACACGCACCTCACAGCACATCCCGAGCGATGTATTGCGTGAACTCCATGGCTTCATTCACATGTTTGAGGACACGCCGGAGTTCGTGGCGCGCTACATCATTCGCGAGACCACCGCGTATCTGAACTCGCTGCCACCCCCGTTTTTCAAGGCGCTTGTTAACTACGCCAATGATGGTTCCTACTCCTGGCACTGCCCCGGGCACAGTGGCGGCGTTGCATTTTTGAAGCATCCGGTCGGCCAGATGTTTCACCAGTTCTTTGGTGAAAACATGCTACGGGCCGACGTTTGTAACGCGGTAGACGAACTCGGGCAGTTGTTGGACCACACCGGACCGGTCGCTGCAAGCGAACGCAATGCAGCTCGTATTTTCGGCAGCGATCATCTCTTCTTTGTCACCAATGGAACGAGCACCAGCAACAAGATTGTCTGGCATGCCAGCGTGGCGACCGATGATGTGGTGGTCGTTGATCGTAACTGCCACAAGAGCGTTCTACATGCGCTCATGATGACGGGGACCATACCGATCTTTCTGCAGCCGACCCGTAATCATCTGGGCATCATCGGTCCGATCCCGCACAGCGAGTTTCTGCCCCAGACCATCCGCGCCAAGATCGAAGCCAACCCGCTGGTCAAGAACAAAAACGCGCGCCCCCCGGTCATGACCATTACCCAGAGCACCTATGACGGGGTGCTTTACAACGTCGAGCGCATCAAAGAGACGCTTCAGGGGACGATCGAAAATCTGCATTTCGACGAGGCCTGGTTGCCGCACGCAGCCTTTCATCCTTTTTATCACGAGATGCATGCGATCGGTCCGAATCGTCCGCGCAGCGAAAGCACCCTGATATTTGCGACGCAGTCGACGCACAAGTTGCTAGCAGGACTCTCGCAGGCGTCACAAATCCTCGTGCAGGACAGCCAGACCCGAGTGCTGGATCGGCACCGCTTCAACGAAGCGTTCCTGATGCACACCTCCACCAGTCCCCAATACGCAATCATCGCCAGTTGCGACGTTGCAGCGGCGATGATGGAGCCCCCTGGTGGGGGGGCGCTGGTCGAAGAAAGCATTTTCGAAGCGCTCGAGTTCCGTCGTGCGATGCGCAAGGTCGATGCTGAGCTGGGCGATGAATCCTGGTGGTTCCAGGTCTGGGGTCCGCAGGGCCTGACCCGTCGCGGCATCGGATCCCGAGACGACTGGTTCCTTGAAAGTAACGATGCCTGGCACGGGTTCGGGCCGGTCGAGTCGGGCTTCAACATGCTTGACCCGATCAAGGCCACGATTGTGACCCCAGGGCTGGGTATTGACGGACGCTTTGCCGATCGGGGGATTCCGGCGGCGCTCGTGACCAAGTATCTGGCCGAGCACGGCGTGATCGTTGAAAAGACTGGGCTTTATTCGTTTTTTGTCATGTTTACGATTGGCATCACGAAAGGGCGCTGGAATACTCTGGTGACCGAGCTGCAGCAGTTCAAGGCCGATTACGACGCCAATCAGCCGCTCTGGCGCGTGATGCCCGAATTCGTTCAGGCTTACCCGACATACGAGCGGGTGGGACTGCGCGATCTTGCACAGCGTATCCACGAAGAATATGGCCGCCATGATGTCGCCCGGGTCACGACCGAGATGTACCTGACCACCATGGAGCCGGTGATGAAACCCTCAGACGCCTTCGAGTGTCTCGCGCATCGGCGGGTTGATCGGGTCGGGATCGACGATCTTGAGGGGCGCATCACGACCATGCTTGTGACGCCTTATCCCCCGGGTATTCCACTCCTGATTCCCGGCGAGCGCTTCAACCGGGGGATCGTCGAATATCTCAAATTCGTCCGCGAGTTCAACCAACGGGTGCCCGGGTTTGGCACTGATGTGCATGGGTTGGTCGTCGAGAAAAATCCTGGCCAGCCCGACCAGTATTTTGTTGACTGCGTGCGGCCCTAACGCGCTGGGGTCTCTTGGGCGATTGGGGCTTCTGTGTCGTGGACCAAAACTGTCCCAGCCGCCAAGTCCCAAGGGGCGCGGTGTTTGCGATCCACCAGAACGCACATCAGAATGGCTGCGAACAGTGCAAGCGCCACCCAGGCCTTGACTTGGGTAGCCGCCCAAAGCGGTAACGCGATACAGGCCCACGCGGCCACATATCGTGCGAATGCCCGGCCCCGTGACAGCGGTCGTGTGTCAGGCCCTAATAGCCGTAGGGCGACGGTTTTCATCGGCAAGGTGCGGCGCCCGGCGCTCCAGGACCAGACGAAATAGACCGCAAGGACCCCGAACATCCAGGCTTGAAAGGCCCAGCGCAATACTTCAGACTGATTCTGATGGCGGGTTAGCGCGCTAAAGGCATAGCCAAAAAAGAACACCACGCCAAATAGCAGGACGCCTTCGTAGGTAAACGCCATCAAGCGGCGCCAGGGGCCAGCCACTTGCATTGTGGAAGCTAATTTGTCGGTGAGTTGGCAGCACCACCGGCCGCGCCGGCAGCACCAGCGGCGCCAGACAGAGTGCCAGCCGCTTGACTGGCTGCGTCGGCCGAGGCCGAGGCCGAGTCTCTCGAGCCACCTGAACTGCCGCTCGAACCGCTGGTCGAACCACCGCCCGCGCTTGACCCCACCGCGGATTCAGTTACGCTCGTCGACCCGCCTCCACCCCCACCGGTGGTCGTGCCCGCCACATTGGCATCGCCGACACCACTGTCGTCGGGCGCTGGCGGGGGCAGGCGACGAAGTGCCAGGTCCCGCGGCATCGGTTGGGCGGCAATTTTTGCCAGGCCGACCGTCGGGCTCGAGAGCGCCGCCGCGGTATTGCTGGTGCTGCCAGCGGACCGAAGCACACCGCGTTGCTCTGGGGATAACTCGCGGTAGGCCTCGTACTGCTGGACCCGTGCTTCGGGCGGCAACACTTTAGCCAGGCGGTAGTTGCTGCGCGCCATTTGGCGCTGCGCTGGGGACAGCGCAGCCCATTCCTGAATCCGCTTTTGAGCACGCTCTTGTTGATCGGCCGGCAAGCGCGGGAAACGCAGAGCGAGTTCCGCCCAGGCACGCTGTTCAGCGTCCGGTAGAGTTGACCAGGAGTCCTTAAACGGCTCCAGCAATGTCTGTTGCGCCGGTGAGAGTGAATTCCATCGTGGGACGACAGACGCCGGGAGCAGCGCCGTCCGGTTTGCGGGGCGCGGGGACTCGCTTGCGGCCGGGCTGGATGGAGCGCTTGGTTCTGAAGCGAACTTTGAGCCGTACTTCACGCCCAGCCCGGTCCCAACGCCGATGGCAACGGCGAGGCCGATCCCGATCACGATGGCAGGGCTCGTGCGCATGCTCGGTTGGCTCGGTCGGCTCGGTTGGCTCAGGGCCGGTTGTTTTTGAGAAAGACCCCAAAACCGTGATCGGCATAAGCGGCGATCGGGACTTCGTCAGTCAGGACTGCCTCGTCGATTTCGGCGGTTTCGTCTGCTTCGAGCGCGTCGCCGATGTCAGCGATTGCGACGAACCCAGCGATGATCGCTGCCAGTGGCAGCAAAGTCACCAGCAGACGCCAGGGCAGAGACGGTTGGTCGTAACCAGCGCGCGCGCCCGAACCCGCGTTCACCGTGGCAAACACACTCGCCTCGACGGTCTCAAGCACGGCGGTTTGCGCGGCAAGTGCGGCCTGACTGGCTAACTGGAGCCGGTGAGTAACACGATACGGCAGTCGTTCGGCGCCGGCATCCAGGGCCCTCACAACGCTCCGGGTGAACGCATCCGTGGTGCGCGCCGATCGGGCAGGGCGGGTGGGCCCGATCGCAGGTGGCGCGTAAGATGAAGTCGGGGCAGGCGGGGCAGGGCGGAAAGAATGGTTTGTCATGATTTGAATCCCCGGGATCGTAATGCGATCGCTAACGAATGAGTTGCCCGCGAGCAATGCGTTTTGACGCTGCCTTGTGAGCAGCCCATCGCCGCGGCGGTTTCGGCCACGTCCAGATCCTCCCAATAACGCAGAAGGAAGGCTTCGCGTTGACGTGTTGGCAAACGTTCTATTTCCTCCTCGATAATCCTTACAGACTGCTCGCTCGCGACGCGATCTTCTGTGCTTTCCGCGGCCTGGCTGCCCTCTTCAGCTTCGAAAGATTCGAGCGGATCGAAATCATCGTCGGCTTCCCCAGGTGGACCACGAAGTGCGGACCATAAGGTGACCCAAAAATTTCGCACCTTGTTGCGGCGGAAATGGTCGTGGATCCGGTTCTGCAGAATGCGCTGGAACAGCATCGGCAGTTCTTCGGCCGGCTTGTCGCCATATCGCTCGGCCAGTCGCATCATCGCGTCCTGTACCAGGTCGAGCGCCGTGTCGTCGTCGCGCACGGCGAACACTGCCTGTTTGAAGGCGCGCCGTTCCACCGACGATAAGAAGTCGGAGAGTTCCTGTCTGGATGCCATGCCGACGAGAATCGTAGCAGACACCGGCTCGCTGCGGGAGGGGTTTGAGCCGATTCCGATCGCCGGTTTGACCCAGACGAAGGGACCCGATATCTTTACGGGTTACCCCTACCCAGCGATGCCTCGGGCGCCTCACAAGGGCAGAACCGGGGCCTCCGTTCAATCCTCGCAAGGACCTGCTCCAAGGCCTGTGTTGCTCGCCCGCCCCGACGCAATCCGTCGTGAGGTTTGGGGGGGTGGTGCCGGCGGTCGGGATTTCCTGCTTTTGATACGGAAATAACATGACGGAATTAACCGGCGCGGAAATTGTCGTCCGCTGCCTCCAAGAAGAAGGGATCAGGCACGTTTTTGGGTATCCCGGCGGCGCGGTCCTTTACATCTACGACGCGTTGTACACGCAAGATCAGGTCCAGCACATTCTGGTGCGCCACGAACAAGCAGCGGTTCATGCCGCAGACGCGTACTCGCGGTCCACGGGCAAGGTCGGCGTCTGCCTGGTGACGAGCGGCCCCGGCGTCACCAATGCGGTGACGGGCATCGCGACCGCCTACATGGATTCGATTCCTATGGTGGTGCTCACCGGCCAGGTGCCCACGCACGCAATCGGTCTGGACGCTTTTCAGGAATGCGACACTGTGGGGATTACGCGCCCCTGCGTTAAGCAC
>Ga0214921_10004824_pt1 | contig 19523 bp, 19 predicted proteins | sample LL1505_MetaG_FD_177992 | JGI IMG/M metagenome (GOLD analysis project Ga0214921, IMG submission 177992) | Freshwater microbial communities from Lake Lanier, Atlanta, Georgia, United States - LL-1505 | ecosystem: Environmental > Aquatic > Freshwater > Lake | place: USA: Georgia | collected... | reverse complement strand
CAACTACCGAAAGAAGAGAAGATGTGGTTGGGGCCAATGACTCCATATGCAGCAAGCAAACTTTCAGCAGAAAGTTATGTAGAAGCATACGGATCTTCATATGACTTACCTGTAACAATTTTAAGATTTTTCAATGTTTTCGGTCCTCGCCAACGCCCTGACCATGAATATGCAGCCGTTATTCCAAAGTGGATTTGGCTAGCAATGCAAGGAAAGCCTGTGGATTTATACGGTGATGGCACTCAATCGAGAGATTTTACCTACGTAAAAACTGTTGTCGACATTTCAGTTTCTGCTATGGAAAACAAGATTACAACTAAAGGCGCAGTAAATCTGGCATATGGAAATCGGATCTCTCTTACTGAAGTGATAGGCACTCTGATAGAAGAATTTCCTGAACTAAAAGTTAATTATCTTCCAATCCGTAAGGGTGATGTAAAGGAATCTCAAAATTCTCCTGAATTATTAAAATCAATATTTCCAGACGTGAAACCATACCCATTCAATGATGCCTTAAAAGAAACGATTACTTGGCTTCGCGATGAGGGATCAACTGTCGCAAATGGACCTACTGTTTCAGATTAGAGATAATTTCTTTATAAAGATTTGTATGGTCTTTCACTAATCGCTCAACACCATAATTAGCTTGCGTGTGCAGATTAGCGGCAGCTCCTAAATTGGTTCTTAATACTTCGTCAACTAACAAAGTATTAACAGCATGCGCCAACGCTTTGGGAGTTAATTCTGTAATTAAGCCAGTTTTTCCATTTAAAACAATTTCCGCAACAGACCCGACATTTGTGGACACTGTTGGCTTCCCAGCTAACCCAGCTTGAATTAACGAAATTGGTGTTCCCTCATTATCGCTCGTAAGAACAACAATGTCTGAAGCGGACAAGATATTTTCTATATCTGAACGCCACCCAAGAAAAACAACAGGAAGATCTCTGTAACTTGCAATTAATTTGCATTTTTCTAGCAAGTCTCCCCCCCCGACAACTAAGAACTTTACATTCTTATTCTTGGAAGAAACAATTTCTGCCATTTGAAGAAATCTGTCTGGCCTTTTTATTTGAGTTATCCGGCCTATGAAAGTTAAGTATGTAAATCTTGGATCTAATCCGAGACCCGCGAGTGCTGTATCGCGTGCTATCAAATTTTTGAGTTCTAAACCTGGAGGGAAAATTCGATATTTTGCTAATTCACCTATCTTCTTTTCAAGTAATTCATCGCGAACTTTTTCTCCAACTGAAACCAATATGTTAGTTTTTAATGCAAGCATTTTTTCGATTAATACTACTATTTTAGTAATCTGTGGACTGAAATACCCAGAGAGTAAATGACCGTGATAAGTATGAACGCGCTTCGAAGGATAGAAAGATAAAATCGATGCAATTCGGCCGATCACACCGGCTTTAGCTGTGTGGGTGTGAATCACGTCTGGCTTAAATTCCCGAATTTCCTTTATCAATTTAAATAAAATAAAAAAATCTGCTCGTGGGCTAACTTTTCTTCCAAGGCCATCTAATTGGATGGCGTGGATATCAGGAGCCTGCTCTTTGATGTAGTCAGCTTCATCTTCCGAGCAAAAGCCGGTATAAAGACGATGATCGAATTCAGTTGTAGAAAGTCCACGCATTAAGCCGCTTACTTGTACAGCGGGGCCACCGACATTCATACGAGCAATAATTCTCATAACCTTGATGCGCCGATGTAAAATATTATCTTGAGATTGACGCATCAATTCTCCCATGCTTATATGATTTACCAATGGCTAGCGTATCTCAGAAGTCCTTAGTAGTTATTGGACAAGGCTACGTGGGCCTTCCACTGGCCATGGCCGCAGTTGAATCTGGGTGGAGTGTTGTTGGCTTGGATAATTCAATGACTCGAGTTGAAGCGTTAAATCGTGGCCAAAGTCCAGTAGAAGATATTGGTAACGAAACTCTTTCGAATGCATTAGAAACTGGTAATTATAAAGCCTCCAGCAATTACGAAGATATTTCAAATGCGGATGTGGTCGCAATCTGTGTTCCAACCCCGTTAGATGACAAGAAAGAACCTGATTTAACAGCCCTTCGCGGTGCCACAATTTCATCTGCCCCTTACTTAAAAAATGGGGCCTTATTGGTAAGTGAATCCACATCTTATCCAGGCACTTTACGAACCGAAATTATACCACTTGTCGAAAAAAATAGACCTACAGGAACAACACAACTATTTTTTGCAACAGCCCCAGAGAGAGTCAATCCTGGCGATCAAGTATGGAATCAGAAAAATACTCCGAGACTTGTTAGCGGGATAGATAAAGAATCTCACGACAAAGCTATGGATTTTTACCACTCCATTTGTGATGCAGTCGTACCTGTCGAAACTCCTGAGATTGCTGAAGCTGCTAAGTTACTTGAGAACACTTTTAGGTTGGTAAACATTGGACTTGTGAATGAATTCGCTAAACTGTGTGGTCCTGCCGGGATAGATGTAAACAAAGTAGTCACTGCAGCCTCTTCGAAACCATATGGTTTTATGCCATTTAGGCCTGGCGTTGGAGTTGGCGGGCACTGCATCCCTGTGGATCCACTTTACTTAACATGGTGGGCAAAACAAAATAATTTATCCTCACCACTTGTTGATCTTGCGGAAAATACAAATACTGAAATGCATAAATATGTGGCAGATCGAGCGTTGAAATTAAATAAATCAAAGTCACAGAAATCTCGTATTTTACTTCTTGGAGTTGCTTATAAAGCTGGTGTCTCTGACGTTCGCGAAACACCTGTTTCCCATTTACGTCAACATTTAATTCACCTAGGGCACGAAGTTGAGTGGTTAGATCCGCTCGTTTCTACCTGGGAAAATACAAACCCTACAAATGACTTCAAAGGTTTTGACGTTGCTATTTTGGCTGTTAACCAAGCAGGATTGCCAATTGGGGGCTTACAGCGAGTTGGAACTCCGATACTTGATTGCACAAACTCATTCTCAGGGCAGAATGGAATTCAATCTCTTTAAGAGCGCAAGTCCTCGACAACATCCTTGATAATTTGAGTCAAATCGCGTTTTGGCTGCCAACCAGTTAGAGATTTAATTAAATCAATATTAGGGACTCTTCGCTCCATATCTTCAAATCCATCTCCGTAGGCTTCTGAATACGGAATATATTTAATTTCACTCTTAGATCCTGTTTCCTGAATAATCTTTTTAGCAAGATCGTTCATTGAGATTTCGAAATTATTCCCAATGTTTATCACTTTACCAATAGTTTTGTCAGAGAATGCAACCGAAATCACCGCATCAATAACATCATAAACATGTCCAAAACAACGTGTTTGTTCGCCATTTCCATAAATTGTGATTGGCTCACTATTAAGCGCCATCGAAACAAAGCGTGGAATGACCATGCCATATGCTCCAACTTGGCGCGGTCCTACCGTATTAAAAAAACGAACAATTCTTGTGGGAAGGTTCTTTTCAGTCCAGTAAGCAAAAGCCAGAGTTTCATCAATAGCTTTGGCCTCGCTGTAAGACCAGCGCAACGTTGTTGGAGACCCTAAAATTCTGTCATCAGATTCTTTCAATGCATCAGAGGTGTTCTTTCCATAAACTTCACTGCTGCTCGAGAGAAAAACTGGAGTATTTTTCTCAAACGCCGCTTCCAAGACATTTTCCGTACCTCGAATATTAGTAACAAGACTAGAAAGCGGATTGTTTATAATATTAAAAACTCCGACAGCTGCTGCTAAGTGAAAAATATAATCAATTTTTGGTACGACCGATCTAAGGAGGTCTTCATCAAGAATTGATCCACTCAATAAGCTAAAGGCAGGATTATTTGTATGCTTTTGTAAATTATCTAATTTACCAGTGGAGGAATCATCAATAATCACTACTGAATGCCCGTCGACCAGCAAGCGGTCGGTTAGGTGAGAGCCAATAAAACCGGCACCTCCAGTCACTAATATGCGCATGGTGGAAGGTTATTACATTTAAAGGAAATAAATTAGGGGAACTCTTACTATTTGAGAATCTTTTTTGATTGCAAAAACATTTTTATGCTTCGAAGCAGTGTCGCACCGCCTTTTATGGTTATGGCCTTTCTCTTAAAAAGCGTCGGCCATACAACTCGAGTTGATTTTTTGCCTCGATATCTAAAGTCTGTAATATCTGTTGAATCCATATTTTTTATCAAATTAGAAGTTGTTGGCATATTAATAACAACTTTGTAAGCCACAATTCCAGCAAAAAATTCCACACTTTGTACTTTTTGAAAAATTTCAAGTTCTTTTGATTTTTGAATTTTTGAAACTCTACCTGGGCTAGTATTTAGAATTTTTCTCAGCAACAAATCTGTGGAAGATTTAGCATAGGAAAGAAAGTTATATTTTCCATGTTTCTTGAAGTCATGGAAATAGCTTGTAGCCGTATCTTCGATTGCTATCACGCAATCCCTCTTCGCGGCTGTTAGGGCCGAATTTAAAGTTACTATTTGTTGAAATGATTGATGACCTCCGTCATCAAGAAGTGCATCAAAGGTTCCTACAGTTCTAAAAAGTTCGTTCCAAAAATTTGGATCACCTTGGTCTCCAATAAATATTTCGAACCCGTGATTTTTCCATTTCAAAGCTTCTGGGTTTAGGTCTACACCGATAATTCGGGCTTTATCACCAAGCCATCTTTTCCACATGAACAAAGAACCACCACCGAGGACACCACATTCAATGAAAATACAATTAGTTCCTCTTAGGTGACCAAAAAGCTTTGCATAAGCCGGGAAGTAACTATCTATTTTTAAACTAAGGGCGGGAGAACTCTGCCAATCGAGCATGAGTTCCTGGAGATCGATTTCGAACGAGTGCTTCGGACCACTGGACATGAAAATATTATACAAGGATTAATATGACTTTTATCGACGCTCTAGGCGCATATAGATGAGATTAGCGTGAAGTATATTAAGTTTCTTTAATCTTCTAGACTTGAATCTGTGCTGTGGTGTGTAGTTATAAGACTGATGAATTAAAGTATATCCGTTCATTAATTCATTTAAATCATCAACATTAAAAATCCATCTAACAATTTTTGTAAAAGCCAAATTTAATTGAATAGCTTCAAATGTTGGCAATTGGCTAACTGCCGTGTCAGAAATAACAATATAAGTTGGTTCAGTGTTGATTATCTGTCGTATCAAACCCCTAAAATCGTAGAAATATTGTAAACTGCTTCCAAGGTGGACAATATCAAATTTCATTGTTGGAAATTTTGAAACATACTTAATATTATTTTTTTGTAATGATTTACCTATATTTACAATTGGTTCTCGCTCAAAAATAGTCATATCAATTTCTAATTTATTGCACGCAAGTAGAGCCAAATCAGTCTGACCTAGCCCCCCACCAACGTCCAAGAGGGTGTAAGCGCGTGCGGGGGGGTAAAGTGCAGCCGAAAATATTGGCAATATGTTAGCTCTTTGAATAGATTGGCTCATAGAGTGTTTTGAATACCAAAGTTCAACATTTTCGTAATTTTTTCTGACATCAATTAATTTTGTTGATCCCGACTGGTCATCGTCATAGATTTGCTTATCGTGTGAACGAGTTGTGGGTTTTATAGAGTAAGTTGCAGGCAAAAGTTTGAAGGCTATTTTTATAAACCCAAGTAGAAATGACCTCACGATAAAGCGTGCATGCAATGCTTTCATACGTGCGAATTGAATTCTTCCAGAATTTTTCTATTAATTTCCAGCACGTTTTCTCTAATTTTTCTCGCTGGTACACCCGTGTAAACGCTGTTCGGTTCCACATCTCGCGTGACAACCGCCCCCGCACCTACATAAGCACCCGTTCCAATTTTGAGGTTAGGTAAAATAGTGGAATTTGTTCCAATAGTTGCAAAATCTTCAATAGTTACATTCCCTGCAATTGCTGCCGAACCCATTATGTGCACTCCATCACCAATTTTGCAGTCGTGATCAATTGTGGAACCCGTATTTAAAATCACATTTTTTCCCAAAGTTACAAATTTATGAACGATTACCCCAGGCATAACTTGAAGCCCCATACCGATCCTTACACTTGAATCGATAAATGAATTTTTGCTAATAACATTCAATGGGAGCAATTTTTTTTCAAGAGTATTCCCAGTTTCATTTCTCGCTAGTCCATGACACCCTCCAATCCCAACGACAAATTGATCAACTCCATCTATTAAAGATTTTAAACTTTCAAGTTCATTCACGAAAATAGCGTCTGATGAAAATTCAGGAGAGTCAAGTGAGAAATCAAAAACAATTCTGGGAATACCTAGTTCAAGTTCGAGGATCATTTCATGAAGAATATGTGCCTGGCTCTTTCCACCCCAGATAAGGACTCCTGGCTTTGACACTTTCTGATCTCCTATATTTGAAGGGATTAAAGTCAAAATTTATATAGTCGGAGTATAATGTTATTCATTGATTTATACACACATTAACCTGAAGGGAAATGAATCCCATGGATGAGATTTTTATGGCTGGGCCTCAGGTTACTGAAGCTGACATAAAAATCGTGGTGGACGCGTTGAGAAACGGGTGGTACGGAAAAGAGGCCTACAAGTATGTAGAATTATTTGAAAGCGAGTTTGCCAAATATCACAACCGAAAATTTGCATTAATGACCCCAAATTGTACTTCCGCCATTCACTTGTATTTAACTGCAGTTGGAATTAGTCCAAATGATGAAGTGATAGTTCCTGATGTAACTTGGGTGGCAAGTGCGGCTCCCGTAGTGTACTTAAATGCAAAACCGATATTTGCTGATGTTAGTAATGAAAATTGGTGCTTAACAGCCGAATCAATTGATGCACGAAGGACGTCCAAAACGCGCGCTGTTATTTCTGTTGATTTATATGGCAACATGCCTGATTATGATTCGATTGAAGAATATTGCAGAACACATAATTTAGTTCTTCTAGAAGATGCAGCAGAGGCACTCGGCTCTAAGTACAAAAATAGACGCGCGGGTTCATTTGGCGATGCATCTGTTTTTAGTTTTCACCGGACAAAAACAATTACCACGGGCGAAGGTGGCATTTTATTATTGGACAATGAAGCTGTCTACAATCGAGCAAAGTTTTTACGTGATCATGGAAGATCTCCGGGTACGTATTATAACACCGAAGTCACGTATAAGTATATGCCGTCGAATTTAGCCGCCTCGCTTGGATATGCTCAATTCTTAAGGATAGACGAGTTGGTTAATAAAAAAAGAAGCATTTGGGGTGAGTACTCGGAGTTACTCAAATCATTTGATTTTGTAAGCCTTAATCCCGAACCTACTGGAATTTTCAATTCCGTATGGTCAACAGTTTTAGTAACAAACTTCGACTCAGGTTTAACACGGGATATAATTATGAAAGAATTTGAAAGTCGGGGAATTCCTTCAAGACCATTTTTTTATCCATTGACTAAGTTACCAGCTTTCGCAAATTATATTACGCAGAAAGATAGCAACCAAATAGTTGCTCTAAATTTGTCTGAGCATGGCGTTTGTTTGCCCTCAGCATTGAATCTCCAAAGTAATCAGATACAGAAAGTTGTCGAAACTTTTTCGGAATTTGCATACAAAGCCTAGTCTCGCCAGATAATGACAAAGATTTCTTGCGACGTACTAATAATCGGTGGTGGCGTAATTGGTATGTCGGTTGGAATTGCACTTCTTGAAGCGAACCAGAATTTGAAGGTCGTTATAGCTGAAAAGGAAGAAAAATTAGCATTGCATGCCAGCGGTAGAAACTCAGGGGTAGTTCATGCTGGCTTTTACTATTCTCCAGAATCACTAAAAGCGTCATTCTGTAGAGAAGGAAATTTAGAATTTAGGAAAATTGCTAGAAAATTTGATGTTCCTTTCAAAGAAGTTGGAAAGGTTGTAGTTTCTCGAAACGCTGACGAAGATTCAAGACTGGCAGATTTATACCAACGAGGAATTGCCAACAATGTCGAAGTGGAACTACTCTCTGGAAAAATTTTACACAAGTATGAACCGCTGGCGAAAACGTATAATAGTTTTCTTTGGTCTCCGAAAACGAGTCTTGCAGACCCGATAGTATTTTCTGACGCACTAAAAAAAATCTACACGTCACTTGGAGGTAAGATTTATTTTAATTCTAGGGTGCAACTAAACGAACAAAGTGGAGAAGTTTACGATTCTACGGAAACTTATAATGCTAAGTTTTTTATCAACGCCGCAGGAGCACACTCAGACAATATTTCAAGAAGATTGAATGTAGGTCTAGAATTTGCAATGATCCCTTTTATTGGATCCTATAAATCAACATCGATTAGCAACCTTCCCTTAAAGAGGCTTGTTTACCCGGTCCCCCATCCGGTAAACCCATTCTTGGGGGTTCATTTAACTCTCACATTAAATGGAAGGGTTAAGTTAGGGCCAACCGCGATGCCCGTATTTGGGCGAGAGCAATATTCGGCACTAAAAGGGTGGTCTTATCCAGACGTATTACAAATAATTAAAGGCTTGAAATCTCTTGTTTCTGGCGACGCCCACGATATAGGAAAGATTATCAAATCGGAACTTCCCAAACTTAAAATCAAGAAATTAGTTGAGGAGGCCGAAAGTCTCGTGCCTCAAAGTAGAAATGTTCTAAAATGGGATAAATTACGACCCGGGATTAGATCTCAATTAGTCAATCTTGAATCAGGCGAACTTGTTCAAGACTTTATTGTACAAACTAAACTGAACTGCACTCACGTTCTTAACGCGGTTTCCCCGGGATGGACCAGCTCAATTCCCTTTGGGCGTTACATCGCGGAAGAAGTCGTGAGAAATATATAAAAATCTTTCAACAAATATACTGAAGTATGGTTGACTCAGACAATGCAAAACACTAAATGTCGATTGTGCAAGAATCCAACCCTTGAAGTTATTAACTTTGGCCAAATGCCTATTGCAAACCACTTTGTTGGTTCGAAAATCGAAGATAACTACCGATTTGAAATGATAGCGGCGTTCTGTCCGACATGCTTCATGTTTCAAATAACAGAACATCCTGAGCCTGAAATGATGTTCCACAGTGAGTATCCATTTTTTACCGGTCTATCAAAATCCATGACAAAACATTTTGAAGAAATGGCAGAGGAGCATCTTTTAATCAAGGAGGAAGAATTAGAAGATTTCTTCGTTGTTGAAATTGGAAGCAACGATGGAACATTCTTGCATTCAGTATCAAAAAAAGGCATTAAACACTTGGGTATCGACCCATCTTCAAATGTTGTAAAAATTGCGAATGAAAAAGGCATCAATTCGGAAGTGTTATTTTTTTCTGAAAATGCGGCATTCGATGTGCTTAAGCGTTACAAGAAAGCTAGTCGTATCTTTGCAGCTAATGTTATCTGTCATATACCAGATTTAAATGACTTCGCAAAAGGTATAAAAGTTTTACTTGCAGAAAAAGGGCAATTTATTTTTGAAGAACCATACTTATTAAGCATGTTAGAAAAAACTTCATACGATCAAATTTATGATGAGCATGTTTATATTTTTAGTATTAGTTCCATCCAGGAGTTGTTTAGAAGGCACGGTCTTGAAGTTGTCGATGCAATCGCACAGAATACTCACGGCGGATCAATGCGCTATGTCATACAGCACATAGGACAAAATTCAATATCGCTCCGTGCAAAAGAAAATCTATGGAAAGAAATAGAGTTCGGGATTAATCAAATTGAAACGTACTTGAAATTTGCAATTAATTGCGCTTCCAGAAAAGTTGAATTTAAATCTCTCTTACAGCGATTGAAATCAGAAGGAAGTAGGGTTGCAGGGTATGCTGCCACTTCAAAGAGCACGACGGTTTTAAATTATTGCGGAATTACTGAAGAATTAATTGAGTACATTTCAGATTCAACTCCTGAAAAAATTGGAAAGTTGTGCCCAGGGACATACATACCCGTTATTTCACATGAACAAATGAGGCTTGATCCACCGGATTATCTTGTACTTTTCGCCTGGAACCACGAAGTGGAAATATTAAGCAAAGAGTTGGAATTAACTAAAAAGGGCGTAAAATGGATTAAATTTGTTCCTGAAGTGGGCTTAGTAAATGAAAAATGAAATTATTCTGTGTGCGAACCCTCTTCCAGAAAATAAGGAGCATTTAAGGGAAATTCGTAAAGCAGTAACCAGAGTAATTGATTCGGGTAACTATATTCTTGGACCAGAAGTTGAAAAATTTGAACTTAATTTATCCCACTTCTTGGGCAACAAATACTCTATCGGAGTTAATTCTGGTACCGACGCACTCATACTGTCGCTCAGAGCCTTGGATATCAAAAAAAATGATGAAGTTATTCTCCCATCTCATACAGCAACGGCTACCGCCTCTGCTGTCGTATCCGCAGGAGCCACTCCTGTTTTTGTTGACATCGATGAAAATAGCTTAAACATTAATCCAATAGATTTAGAAAAGAAAATTTCAACAAAAACAAAAGCGATCATAATGGTACATTTATATGGTCGCCCCTGCGAAGTAAGCCGAATTGCTGAAATCGCGGGGAGAAAAAAAATTCACCTGATAGAAGATTGCGCCCAATCCTTGGGGGCTACTTACAACCATAAGCCGACTGGGAGTTTTGGAATTCTATCTTGCTTTAGTTTTTATCCAACGAAGAATCTTGGCGGCATAGGAGATGCAGGGGCTATTTCAACAAACAACATAGAGTTATTTGAAAAAATCAAAATGCTTCGTCAATATGGCTGGAATAAAGCACGAGTATCAATAATTGAATCAAACCAATCTCGATTAGATGAAATTCAAGCAGCCATCTTGAACGTAAAAATGAAATACTTGAATAAAACACTTCTTGAACGAAATGAGACAGCCAAGATTTACTCTGACAATTTGAGCAGTTTAAATATCAAAATCCCGTATACTTCTCCTAATAGTCAACATAGCTTTCACTTATATGTGATTAGAATCAAAAATCGTGATAAAGTAATTGAAAAACTAAATAACGATAATATATATCCTGGAATCCACTATCAAGTACCAATTCATTTGAACCCATCATTTACGAAGTATTCACATGAAAAATTAGCAGTAACAGAAAGCATCGCAAATGAAATACTTTCTTTACCCTTGTACCCTGGTATCAAGAAGAGAGATGTATTTAGGGTTATTAAGGGAATAAAAGATGCGTCTTAGTTTTCAAAATACTTCTATAAAAGATATTGAAGAAGTTTCTGCGCAAATAATTGAAAATAAAGATGATTATTTAGAGTCATTTGGAGATCTAAGATCACAAATTAATTTTGAGAACATTTTTGTAGTGAGCAGCTCTGAAAATACGCAGAGAGGACAGCACGCGCATTTACGCGCTACCCAGTACCTTTTTTGTCTCACCGGACTGATTGAGGTTGAAATGTTGGATGGTATCGATTCGTTAAAAAAGGTTCTCCGACCAAAGGATTATGGTTTAAGAATTCCTCGGGGAATATGGGCTATTCAAAAATTCAAATTAGATTCAATTCTGCTAGTGATTTCAAGCGAAGAATACGATGAAAATGAATACGTAAGAGACTTTTCATTATTCAAGAAAAAGAAAAAAACTTAATGAAAATTACGGTAACGGGTGGATTAGGTCATATCGGTTCTGCTTTAATCAGATCAAACTTAGCTCCACTCGGAGTTGAAGAAATAGTAGTTATTGATTCCCTACTAACACAAAGATTTAGCAGCCTCTTTAATTTAAGTCAAAATCCAAAAATAACATTCATGGATAAATCTATAGAATTGTTGAACAACAGTGATTTGAAGTTAATCGAGGGCTCAACCCATTTGATCCACTTGGCTGCTATGACAGACGCATCGGGTTCAGTCGACAAGAAACAAGAATTGTTTGCAAACAACCTAGGTAGTACGCAATCCATAGTTAGTATATGTAAGTCACAGGGAATCAAGCTATTACTACCATCTAGTACTAGTGTCTATGGATCCCAACTATCTTTAGTGGATGAGAATTCTCTTGATCTAAATCCTCAAAGCCCATACGCAGAATGCAAATTAGCAGAGGAATCTTTAATTAAAGAGTCGATAGCCACAGGTTTGTCTGGAGTTATCCTTAGATTTGGAACTATTCACGGTGTATCGCCTGGAATGCGCTTTCACACAGCTGTAAATAAATTTTGTTTTGAATATATGTTAGATAAACCACTTAGTGTTTGGAGGACTGCAATAAATCAATATCGTCCGTATTTGGCTCTGTCCGATGCTGTAAGAGCTATTCAACATGTAATTACTAAAGATATCTTTGATAGTGAAATATATAATGTTTTAACGGATAATATAACTTTAGAAGGTATTATTTCGATCATTGAAGTATTAGGTGGAAGGCCTGCTCAAATCGATTATGTAGACAGCCCAATAATGAATCAATTTTCTTACGAAGTTTCAAAAGTAAAGTTTCAGGGTACTGGATTTAATTACCAAGGAAGTATCCAAGAAGACATAGCAAACACGTTAAAAATATTGAGTGGGATTCAGAATGTTAGATTTTAAACCTCACTCAGATATCACGGGAATTTGGAGTCGATCAACAACTCAACATTATGACAATCGTGGATTCTTCAGTGAAATTTTACGGCTTAATGAAATTGAATTAATGTCAGTGAACTTTAAGCAACAAAACTTAAGTCAGTCAAAAAAAATGGTTAGGCGAGGTATGCATGTTCAGGAAAACCAATGGCAATTAATCACTTTGGTTTCAGGTAACGTAGTCGATATTTTGTTGGATATACGTATAGGCTCATCAACTTTTGGTAAATTCGCTAGTTATGATCTGAAATGTGACTCAGGCGAAATAAATCAACTTTTAGTTTCTCCTGGAATCGCCCATGGTTTCGGGGTTTTGAGTGAAAATGCCTACATGCTCTATTCGAGTGATCGGTATTATGGAGAAACAAATGAAACTGGTATCTCATGCGTCACAGCAGAGCTCGAAAACGCTTGGCCTAAGAACAATTGGATTGAATCTTTGAGAGATAGGTCCTTCCCAGATTTGCGCGAAGCAAAAAGATTGGGAATACTAAATAATTTTACAACGAAGAAATAAATGCATGAAAAAAATTTGCACTGTAATAGTTCCATTAAAAGACAATCATCAGCGAACAATTAATCTTCTAAAGCATTCAATTTTTGACGACTTTGAATACATTTTTGCTGATGGGAGCCTTGGGGACGAAAATCAAAGATTATTTGATGATATTGAGGCATCAAATATTCGATATTTTAGATTTGCATACGACAATAGCATCGAAAATTTTTATAAAAAAATGTCTCAAAGTTCGCGATTAGTTGAAACAGATTACGTAGTAAATCTCGATCAAGGCGATTTCATTCTAAAGGACGGTGTACTTCGAGCATGTAAATTAATGCAGTCAAACTTAGATCTGTCTTCAGCAGCGGGTCCTTCATTATTTGCTCGGTACATTCTTGGATATATGACTCGCCCATATCCTTCAAATCAAACTATTGAAATAAGTTATAAAAACTTGGAATTGGCATTAAATGCTATTAAAAAAAATTATACATATATTTGGTATGTAGTGCATAGAACAGATGTTTTCTCAGAAATATGGGAAGATATATTTAAATATAGGTTTCCTCATCCTTTTTCAGAGTATTACCCGACCGTGAAGTCCTTAAGTAAAGGCAAGCACGGTTTTGTGGATGCTCCTCTTATGATCAGAACTGTTTATGGTCCAGGTTCTTGGACGAAGCATTCCTCCGATTTCGTGGCCGATGTAACACGTAATTCGGCGGATGAGTTGCTTTACAGTTTCGCAAAGATTTGTCAGGATGAAAATGGAATAGACAAAGATCTCGTATATCAAGCCTTCTTAGAAAACTATCATAAAATAGTTTTTCCTTTAGAAAACAGTACAAATTACGGATTAGAAAAAATAGGTTTAAAAAAACTGGTGTCAATTTCAACAAAAATCGGCTTATCTCGTCATACGCTGCGAATTATTGCTCACTTTTCTAAATTGATTTTTCCCGCAAGCAATTCAGATCGATTTTTATCTGTATTAACCTGGAAAAAAGTATCGGCGCAGATTAATAGGTTAAACAGAGTAAGCTCGAACTAATTCTTCAAGACATTCTTCTAATTTCAAGGTCGGTCTCCAATTCAAAGTTGACATCACTTTGGAGGAATCCAATGAATATCTCTGATCATGCCCAACGCGATCATCTACAAAACGGATGTAATCATTGCCCTTGCCCATATATTTCAAAATTGCCTTGACTAAATAAATATTTTCTAATTCATTTCCAGAACCAAAATTATAGATTTCTCCAGTCTTTCCTCTTTCCATTACTAGTGAGAGTCCAGCGCAATGATCTTTTACGTGAATCCACTCTCGGATGTTTTTACCATCTCCATAAACAGGTATTGGCAAACCCTTACTGACATTTCTAATGGCTAGAGGAATGAGTTTTTCAGGAAACTGATTTAACCCAAAATTATTCGCACATCGTGTGATTACCACGTTTGTTCCGTAAGTTTTATAAAATGCAAGTGCGAGTAAATCTGCGCTAGCTTTTGATGCGCTATATGGAGACGATGGATTTAATTGGGCACTTTCATCTGAGCTACCTCGCGAGATGCTTCCATAAACTTCATCCGTAGAAACCAAAACCATTCTTACCTTGAATTCAGTGGCAGCTAGTAGAAGATTTGAAGTACCTATAACGTTAGTTTCAACAAATAAATTTGGATTTACTATAGAGCGATCGACATGTGATTCCGCTGCTAAGTGGTAGACTTCGTCGCTCTGAGAAACTTGTTTTCTTACTTGATCCAGATCTCGAACATCAGCCTTTATAAAAATGCACGATTGACTTAAATCATCAAATTTGAGGTTGTCTAATGAACCAGCATAAGTTAGCGAGTCAAAAACTATAACTTGAATTTCTTGATTTCTGGCAGCGTGAACTTCTAAAAGATATCGAGCCAGATTTGACCCGATGAATCCGGCACCACCAGTGATTAACACACGCTTCATTCTCTAAGGGTACACTTAGTGAATGCGTGGAGTGATCTTGGCGGGCGGATTCGGTAGTCGACTGTTTCCAACCACCAAATCTATGAATAAACATTTAATTCCTGTTTACGACAAACCAATGATCTACTATCCATTAACAACCTTGATTCTGGCTGGGGCAAAAGACATTTGTATCGTTTCTACACCTCAGGGCGTTGACGGAATTAAGAATTTGTTGGGTGATGGAACGGAATTCGGAATAAAGCTCGAGTATAAAACTCAAGATTTACCACGTGGAATTACGGATGGAATAAGTATTGCTCTTTCAAATTTTAGGAATTACGAACCCATGCTTGTTATCCTTGGTGACAATATTTATTATGGACCTGGTCTGGGACGAGCGATTTCGGACGCAATAGATCCTTCCAGAACAACAATATGGACACAAGAAGTTTCAAATCCCCAAGATTTTGGTATTATAACTATTGATTCTAACGGGCAAATAACTTCAATTAAAGAAAAACCCTCGGAACCGGATAGTAATTTGGCAATTACTGGTCTTTATTATTTAGCGGTCGATCTGCCTGAACTGATAGAAGATATCTCTCCTTCTGCAAGAGGGGAAATAGAAATTACATCGTTACTGGAAAAATTTCATAACAACAATAGCTTAAATGTTAAATTGCTGGGTAGGGGAATTTATTGGACTGATGCCGGAACAGTAGAGAATCTATCAAATGCTTCACAATTCATTAAACTCGTACAGACAAGACAAGGAAATTTGATCGGCTCACCTCACGAAGCTTCATACCAAACTGGTTTGATCTCAAAATCTGAATTGATTTCTTTAATAATGAATATGCCAGACTCAGATTATAAAAACTCATTACAAAAATATTTTAGTTTATCGGTTTAACCATGCGACTTACAACCGTACCTTCTTTTTGGATGCACTATCGGGAAATTTTGAAGATATTGAGTAATAAAGAAAAAAAGAAATTAAAGCACTTCGCGATACTTCAAATGTCCTTGTCTGTTTTGGATCTTCTAGGTGTTGGATTAATTGGCATAATTGTCGCTATCTCTACATCAAATTTGCGAGGTTTGAAACAATCTGAAATTTTAGGAAAACTGCCGATATTCTCAAACTTTTCAATTAATCTCCAGGTACTCGTGCTCTCAATATTGGCGCTATTTTTTCTAATAGGACGAACTATTCTCTCTATAATTGTCACAAAAAAAGTTTTTATATTTTTTAGTATTAAGAGTTCAGAAATTACAACCACGCTTTTAAGAGGGATTTTTACAAAACCTGTAAATATTCTGAACAGACGTAATACCTCGGAGTATGTTTATCTACTTACTCGAGGTACAGAAGCACTTACCTTGAATGTTTTAGCCACCTCTACAGTGCTGATAGCTGATGTATCCATATTAGTAGTAATTTTTGTTGGTTTATTAGTTTTAGACCCTATCGTTGCATTATTTAGTGGCATTATTTTCGGAATACTTATATTAATACTAGGAAAATATTTGCAATCAAGCGTTAGCAGATTAGGTGCCCATGCTGCAGATGCAATTATTAAAAGTGATTCCTACATAAGAGAAGCCATTCTTTCCTATAGAGAAATAATTGTAAGAAATCGCGAAAAATTTTATTTAATGCGTATAAACAGAATTCGGTCCGCCTACTCAACGACTACGGCAAAGATTGAAATACTGCCTTTTATTTCTAAATATGTGATTGAATCTGTAATTATTGTTGGTTCAATGTTTATTGCCTTCTTAGAGCTGTTGTTATATGACGCAAATAAAGCCATCACAATGTTGGCAATTTTCTTGGCCGCGGGGTCAAGAGTGGCTCCCTCTATTTTGAGAGCTCAACAAAGTTTATTGCTAATTAAATCTGGCTTAGCTAAATCAACATCAACATTAGAAGCCTTGATGAATCTTGCATTAGAGGATAATTCTGCTTCTTTAGACTCAACCTCAAGTCAGAATATTTCAAATTTTACAGCAAGTGTGGAAATATCTAACTTGAGTTTTTCCTATTCTAATTCAAGTGCCAGAATTATTAAGAATTTCTCAGTTACCATTCCGCCAGGAAGTAAAATCGCAATAATTGGTGCATCTGGTACTGGAAAATCTACATTGATTGATCTTTTACTAGGATTACTTGAACCGGAATCCGGATCAATTAAAGTTTCCGGGTACGAGCCACGCCACGCAATTTCTATTTATCCAGGCGCGATCGCTTATGTTCCACAAGAAATATATTTACACGAAGGAACAATTCGGGAGAATGTTGCTCTTGGATTTGAGCCTGAAGCTATTGATGATGAGTTAGTTTGGAGATCATTGCAGACCGCACAAGCATCTAGTTTTGTCAGTCTACTTCCAAGTGGTTTGAATGAATTGATAGGCGAGAATGGTAATAATTTTAGTGGTGGTGAACGACAGAGGCTCGGTATTGCTAGAGCAGTTTATACCAATCCTAAGTTACTTTTATTGGATGAAGCCACGAGCGCTTTGGATGAAGTTACCCAATCATTAATCTCGAATGCACTAAAAACTTTTCAGAAAAGTGAAACAACTCTAATTGTTGCAGCGCATAGACTTTCAACGATCGCTGACGCTGATTTTTTAATTTACCTTAAAGGTTCGGAAGAAATTGATCTAGGAGATTTTAAAAGCATTATTTCAAAGTATCCTGAAATTATAAACAAACTTGATAAATAATTGTAATACAACTCCATATGCTTTTGTTTTAAATTTAGTATTAGGTCTTTTTATATTCTGCCACTAATATTTTAACTAGAAATAAAACTAAATTTTAGTATCAAACTTCTAACTATTGAAACTTGCTTTCTTTAACCTATCACATATTGCAACTGCTATATCTTCACCCAAGGGTGGAATTACGAACACATTGGATAATTTTTTGCTATCCGCAAGACGTAGTCCTTGATATAAATTCCTTGCATACTCCTCATTGTTTACAGGAGATATCAGTCTGATGGCGCCGGGTGGCGTCGGAAAACTACTTAGTGCAATGAAGCCATCTCCTACAGCTGGGGTGCCGGAAAGATACACGTTTGCAAGTGGCGAATAGTGTGATTCTAATAAACCTGGTGCTTTAATTTGATCAGTTCTTATTTTTATATTCATCTCAATTTTAGAATTCAGTAAGTTGTTAATCATTGTGGCTGTAATAGCTCCTGGTCTTAAGATGATAGGAGTACTTCGTGTGCAATTTATTATGGTTGACTCAACGCCGACCAAACATGGGCCACCATCTAGGATTAAATCATCCCTACTTAAGTAAGTGCTTAACTCAACCTCAACATCTTTTGCAGCAGTAGGTGAGACCTTGCCAAATCTATTCGCACTAGGAGCTGCAATTCCAGCTCCTCCTTGAGATTCAAACTCTTTAAGTAAGGCTAAGGCAACAGTGTGTTCTGGCACCCGAAGGCCAACATTATTCTGGCCACCAGTAATAAAATCCTTTGCTAACTCTGTTCTTGGCAAGATTAATGTCATCGGCCCAGGCCAAAAAGATCTGGCAAGTTTTATTGCGTACTCTGGAATTTCACTTGCCCACTTATCTAACTGCGCAGCTGATGAGATGTGAACAATTAATGGGTGATCAGCCGGTCTGCCCTTTACTTGGTAGATCCTGGCAACCGCGTCTTTATTGCTGGCATCTGCGCCTAATCCATAAACAGTTTCAGTTGGGAATGCCACCAACTGTCCTTTTTTAAGGGCAATAGCTGCGTCCTTAATTGTCGATGCTGTGCAGTTGGAGATGATGCTCATATAGGTAATTGTCGCACTTGAAAAAGCCAAAAACTCCGCTTATTTTTTATTAGTTTTGCCCAACTTAAATGACCCGATACCCTTACCTCTCCACTGTCCCCATCGTCTAGTGGCCTAGGACGTCGCCCTTTCACGGCGTTAACACGGGTTCAAATCCCGTTGGGGACGCAAGGGAGTTGAAAGAAATTTCAACTTCGTAAGGCAAGACCCAGTAGCGCAGTTGGTTAGCGCGCCGCCCTGTCACGGCGGAGGTCGCGGGTTCAAGTCCCGTCTGGGTCGCAATTTATTTGTTTCTTAATTGGAATAAATAAGTTTGATTGGCTGAGTAGCTCAGTTGGTATGAGCGAACGACTGAAAATCGTTAGGTCGCCGGTTCGATCCCGGCCTCAGCCACAAAAGTTTTTTATGTTTAAATTAAATCAAAAAATAATTAAGCAGATCCTGCTTTTCTTCTATGCATCTTTGGCGCAGCACCACCGGTTTGGCCAGCACCGATCTTTGAACCGCTACTTGGCCCGCCAGATTTACCGCTATTGCCGCCCTTTTGTTTCTTTGCGAGCGCCTCTAACATCTTCGCCTTTGGATCTACTGGCGTGTTTTTATTCTCTTCACTCATTTTTAATTACCACCTGACTGGTTTGGTGTAGTTGCTTTTAGTAACTCTTTAACCTCAGACTCTTT
>Ga0214921_10004823_pt1 | contig 19524 bp, 19 predicted proteins | sample LL1505_MetaG_FD_177992 | JGI IMG/M metagenome (GOLD analysis project Ga0214921, IMG submission 177992) | Freshwater microbial communities from Lake Lanier, Atlanta, Georgia, United States - LL-1505 | ecosystem: Environmental > Aquatic > Freshwater > Lake | place: USA: Georgia | collected... | reverse complement strand
CAACAATTTTAAAAATAATGAAATATACTATAAATTTATTTACCTGCATATATGATAATAAAATTATTTGAATGAAAATAATTTTATTTTTACTAAATCATTTCTAGGTACTTTCTACCTGCCACTAAGATGGAGACAATATATCCTTTTTTGAAACGGGTATTTTAGATGAGAGATTGATGTAACATATATTATTTTAACGATTTTACACTAGATTTAACATAAATGGTAAATTACATCTATTTATTTGATGAATAATGCTATATTTTTCACCGTTATTATTAACTATACTATTATTTTCTATATTTAATGTTTCAAAATTTATTTTATCAAGGGTTAATATTTTACTTTCTTTGAATTCTAAACATTTTTTTGAAGACAAATAGTTATATACATAAACATTTAAAATGCCCTGATCGTTAACAATTTTAATATTTTGTGTATCTTTATAAAAATCCAAATATTTAATTATACCATCATAACTTCCTAAAATAGTTCCAGCACAAATTATGTATTTGCATTTATAATTATCATAATTATTTTCAGATAAATGATTACATTCATGAATCCATTCCATGTTTATACGAGAACTATGATTATTATTATCACTTAAAATAGATTGTTCTAAGGCGCAATATAGTTCTTCTGTAAAATTAATACTAAATGGGTCTTCTTGAAAAATAACATCATTAATATCAGATAGTAAAACTTTATCAAATGTATTTTTTTTTAAATAATCATTATATAATTCAAATCTATAATACATTATATTATATTTGATAGTAAAATTACTATAAATTTCAAAATTCATTTCATTTGAAAAATTAATCAACTCTTCGAAAATGTTATTTTTTTCACAGAATATTACTACTTTGCAATGACTATTATATTTTCTCAAACTTTTTAAAAAATAATAAATCCCTCCATTAGATGTTTTTAAAGAATTATAACCGTTATATACTCCACAAATAACATTATTCATATTATATTCTAATTATATTATAATATTTAAATTATATTCTATTTTAATCTCTATTCGCGGATAAATGTATTTATCCGCTAAAAGGATACACGTTTTTGTATCCGCAACGAAGGTATGGATACAAAAAGACGGATAGACCTTAAAATAGTGGCAGATAGAAAGTACCTAAACCAACAATTTTAAAATAATGAAATATACTATAAATTTATTTAACTGCATATATGATAATAAAATTATTTGAATGAAAATAATTTTATTTGTACTAAACAATTTCTAGGTACTTTCTACCTGCCACTATATTGAAATTGTTGAAGTTATGTTTACGTATGAATTACATTATTTTGTAGAATTATACAATTGGTGACGCAAATGGAAAAACCGGATTTATATTTATAATTTCGTTATATATTATTTTTTAAAATAATACATAACATACATAAAAGTATGAAATGGTATTTTTTTTATACACCGAATTACTATTTTTATAAAAATTATTTATTGGAAAATTTAGAAGATAAATTTGAAAAATGTCCCATAGAAGTAAATTTGAATCTTTATAGAGGAGGCGACAATCATCATTTTAAAAATATTCCGACAAAAACTCAACTAATAGTAGACTGTATCAAAGAAAACTGGGGAAATACTATTATTTTCACGGATGCAACCATATTTGTTTCCAAAGAACGTAATCAACAATTAAAAGAGTACATGGAAGAGCAAAGTAAACTGGATATGGATATGATATTTGCAGCACAATCAAACGAAAGAAATATAGGACTTATACTTATACAATGCAATAAAAAGACATTAAAATTCTGGGAAGACGTTACCGCAACTATTATTCATTCTTCTGAAACAGGTGGTACCGCACACGACCAACCATTAGTAGACTCGTTGTTAGATAAAAACGAATATCCTGAAATAAAGACATGTTTTTTCGATCAAAAATTGATTTTTTGTAATTGGGAAATGCACGAAGATGTTAAACACCATTTTTTAGTTTTCAAAATAACCGTAAGTATTAATACCACATTCAGCAGACATTCTCAAAGATTGGCTGCATTATGTTATTCTGGTCTTATCCCAGAATTCATTATTAAAGATGAATGGTATAAAAATCAAATAAATGACAAATAAAATGAAAATAAATTACAATAGTGTCAGGCAGAAAGTACCTAGAATTGATTTAGTAAAAATAAAATTATTTTAATTCAAATAATTTTATTATCATACATGCAGTTAAATAAATTTATAGTAAATTTCATTATTTTTAAAATGTTGGTTTAGGTACTTTCTGCCTGCCACTAAATTACAATCGTATTTTTTTTTATAATATTTATAAAAATAAATATTATACATGAAAATTGTATTAGTTACAGGAGGTTCAGGTCTGGTTGGAAGTGCAATCAAACAAGTGTTTACTAGTAAAAACGACGAATACAAAATTATTTACTTGTCTTCAAGTGACTGTGATTTGACTTCTTATGAAAACACCGCAAAAGTATTCAATAAATATCATCCCCATTATGTTATTCATTTAGCAGCATGTGTCGGCGGACTTTTCAAGAATATGAATCAAAAGGTAGAGATGTTTGAGAGAAATTTAATGATAAATTATAATGTAGTCAAATGTAGTCACGAAAACAAAGTAGAAAAATTAATTGCCTGTCTCTCTACTTGCATATTTCCAGACAAGACAACTTATCCAATCAATGAGGGTATGCTACACAATGGACCGCCACACAACTCTAATGATGCATATGCATATGCAAAACGTATGTTGGAAGTCCATTGTCAAACATATAGAGAACAATATGGTGACAATTTTACTTGTATTATCCCAACAAATATATATGGTCCAAATGACAATTATAGTTTAATCGACGGACACGTGATTCCTTCTCTCATCCATCGTTGTTATTTAGCAAAAAGAGAGAATGTGGATTTTGTGGTAAAAGGAACAGGAAAACCATTGCGACAATTTATTTTTTCAGAAGATTTAGCCCGATTGATAAAATGGGTCCTAGAAGAATACCAAGGCAATAATATTATTCTCTCTACGGGAGAGAAAGATGAGGTGTCTATCGAATATGTTGCGCGTTTGATTGCCAAGAATTTTGAATATGAAGAGAGAATTGTATTTGATTCTTCTTTTTCTGACGGACAATATAAAAAAACAGCAGATAATACACAACTCATTTCTCTCTTGACTGAATCTGGAATCAACTTTCAGTTTACTCCAATTGAAAGTGGAATAAAAAAAAGTGTAGAATGGTTTCTTGAAGCAACAACTGCACGAATATAATTTAGTTATTAATCTCTATTCGCGGATAAATGTATTTATCCGCTAAAAGGATATAGGCAATCCGTGTTTTTGTATCCGCAACGAAGGTATGGATACAAAAACACGGATAGACTTTAAGGTCCAAATAAGAAACCGTTGTCTTCTAATATTTCTTTGATTATTTCCGCATTTGTATGTTTACTATGATGTATATAAGCGTGAGATGAAATAGAGTCGCCTTTTATAAACATACTTGATGCAAATATTTTATCTACTTGCATCAATTTCCCGATATCGTCTTCTGGAATATACTCATTTTCTATAACAAAGTCATATAATGTTTTATTGTTTTTATTCTTATCCTGGTTCTGATTTTGTTGTTTACGATATTTTTTAAACCATTTTAAAACACTATATAAGTGTATTTTTTTGATATCCTCGCCATCACTCACACCCAGACCCATTTTCAAATAATCTGTACCAGACAACACACATATTTCTCTCAATTCCTTCTGTGAGATACCCAACTCAGAGAGAATCCTATCTAAATGATATACTACGACATTGTGATTCTGTAAACTGAAATACCGTAATACACGGGTAGTTCCATAGACAAACATATCCATATCTTCACTTAGACACGCCCATGCCTTTTTTTGTATAACTAGTGCAGCACATAATACATCAGCCTCCCCTTGTGCTTGATAGTATGTTATACCGAACGCAGTTATGAGTCGTTTAACTTGTTCTAATACATCTTTATTTAAATAGATGAATTGTTTTTTGAGAGAATCCATAGACGAAATCAATTCTTGTTTTTCGTCCAAGGTCAATTCATTTTTGTGTTCTTGTAAAAAGGTTTTTAGTTCTTTATATTCATTATACGACGATACCTTATGCTTACATCTTTTTTCAACTAGTTCCTTTTTTTCAGTAGGTGATTTACCGTCAAAGACAAATATAGGTGTAATATTATACTGTTTAAATATTGAAATCATCAAAAACATATTTTCAATCAAAGACCCGTCTTCATGATATCTGTATAAATAAATGCTAGTATCAACTACTATTTTCTTTCCGCGCAACTCATTTAATGAAATTAAACGAATCGCATCATTACTGCATATTTCGCGAAAAAACTTGTTTAAATGTTTGATTCCCATTGTATATTGTTTTATTTATGAAAACAACTTAAACAGATATTGATGACTTTATGTTTGATACTATTCAACAATCAACCCAGTATTTAAAATCAATTTTCTTTTTGATTCGCCGAAGTATATGTTTGAAATAGTTTATCCCACAATGAAAACCTTTTTGCATAATTACAATTGTTGAGAGAGTGATGTAGTTCATGGTCTTCGGAATATAATTCAATATTTATTAATTTTGGAAACCAAATAAACTGTGGAAATGAACTTGTTGGATACGAGTTTTTTCCCAAATGTCCGCTTATTTCAATGAAAATTTTATAAACTGTAATAACATGAAACTGATAATATGTAACTGGTACTGAAACAAATGAAACAACATATAATGATAATATAGTTGGGATTGAATTCGTTATTATTAAATCGAACGGGTCTTGATAAAATGTGGTAATTAATGTTGGATGTTTAAATTTATGATGTTTTTTATGTAAATATTTATAAATATGTTGATTATGCAGTAACCGATGACTACAATAATGAAAAAAATCAAAAATCACTTCAAATAAAAAAGAAAGGGGGATAAAAGAAATCAGTTCATATAGAAAGAAATTATCTTGAATAGGAACAGAATGATGAAGATGAAGATGAAACATGTTTGATTTTATAAACATATGAGTTACCGATTCAACTATTGTTGCAGTTGCGACATTTATATGAAATTCATATTTATACTCTTCTTTTGGTAGTAATTCGCCCATCTCTATATGAATGTCTTTTTTATTTTTTGTCCCGTAATGAATAAATGTTAACAATGCATAATTTCTTGATAAAAAAATGAAAAAAAGAAACAAAAAGAAAATTAGGTTGTTTGAATCATAGTATAAAGTAGAATTATATTGAAATAAAGAGAGTAGAAATAAAAAACTATTCACAATAACAAATTTTCGAATAGACCTAAAAGATATATTCATTTTACGTTGATTATATTATATATTATATAATACATTAGATTATATTATATATTATATAATACATTATATAAAATATAATCAAAACGTATGAGTAGTGGTGAGTGTTTTTTAAAAATCAATGTTGAAAACTCTGATACATTATTTGTATCTTTTGCAGGACACGACCTAGTATATGGAAGAATACCAAGATTTGAATTCGTCCAATTTTTTGATAAACATTTTTCAAACATAAATAGACATTTTTATATAGATAAATTCAAAACATCTTATCATAATGGCATTTATGGTATATCTACAAATATTGACGAAACCGCTGAATATCTAAAACGTGAAATACAAAATTATAAAAATGTGGTTTTTTTAGGTGTTTCCTCGGGTGGATATGCCGCTATTTTATTTGGTTCACTATTAAATGTTAAAAGTGTAGTTGCCTTTATACCTCAAACTATTCGTCGTTACAAAGATGTTGATGAAAAATATCGAGACTTGAAACCTTATATAAACAAAACAACAAAATATTATCTGTTGTGTGATTCAAGTATAACTAATGTTTATGACCCCCATCATATGTCACATTGTACGAGAATATACAATAATTTTAATGTATTTATCAAAGATAAACCTCGCATTAGTTTAAAAAAAATGAGAGATAGTGGTGAGTTATACGCAATAATGACAAATGCTATAATATAATATAATATAAAAATTGATTGTTTATATCATGTTACTCTCAACCCATAATATTAACATAATATTACATAACATAACACCCAAATATGCAAACTAGAAGTATGAAAGTGCAAGAAATAAAATCAACAACACTTACATCTACACCTATAATAAGACGTTCAGCACGTATTCAATCCAAAAATAACTCATTAAATGTAAATAAATTAATCGCAGAAACAAAAAACATAAGTAATACCGATATAAACATATATACAGTGGATATTGATTTTGATGATGCAAGAAAAGAATGGAGAAAAAATAAAATACATTTAGGTAACTGTGTATTCAAATATATATGAAATACAATACGTTAATGTCAGGCAGAAAGTACCTAGAATTGATTTAGTAAACATAAAATTATTTTCATTCAAATAATTTTATTATCATACATGCAGTTAAATAAATTTATATTATATTTCATTATTTTTAAAATTGTTGGTTTAGGTACTTTCTGCCTGCCACTACAATACGTTGATGTTAAGACAATTCGCAAACCGTCATTCGCAAATTACTCAATAAAAAATAGATTGCATCTTTATTTTTATTTGTACCCATTTCACTTTTAAACCCTTCTTTAATTTGTTTCAATATTTCTTCTGCTTGATAAACCCCATCTAACATACTTTTAGTCTTGTATTTTTTATCAATGAAATCACAAAAATCCCGCAAGTTTTTATATGTTTTTTTGAATTGCAAGAGAAAAGTGTTGTTTTCATCACACCATTCTAAAAACGATTGAAAAGAATTCAATAGTACCATTTGTATAACGTAATACGAGAGAACATTGGTATTTTCTTTATACATGTGTTCTCTCAAATATACGCTTTTTTGTGTGTTTGAATACAAATCTTGATAGGTTAATCCCATAAAATCCAAGGCTTTTACCATTTGAAAGAATCCATAAATAATCTCTGTTTCAATACAATTTTTAAAATAAAAAAGAAACATGGATGAAGTTTGCTTACTTCCATTTAGAGGAACATGAACGTTAGAAACAACATCAGAAATAGATTGTGGTTGCGATTTCATAGAATTGAATTCATTCGCATCCCATCCAGAAATAGATTCTTTCCCACGTTCTAAATCCATTTGGTTTTGAATAGAAAAAAAACTGCAAAAACAACAGTTCATTACTCTCCCCCAAAACTCCGTATATGATTCATACAAGTTAACCTCGGACTTTACCTTGAATATTTTCAAAATGGTTGAATGACACTCCCACATATTCATATCAGAAAAATCCAAGGCAAAATTATGAAAAGTTTCATGTAAAAATGCTTTGAACCATTCTTCTTTTCGATATACTACAATTTCACTATTTGTAGGACAAGTCGTTGTAAAAGCAGTATTTATATGCGTTTGATTCAATATATCCATATTAGTAGTTGGTAATTTTTTGGATAATTCTGTAAAATATAAAAAAACAGTCAGTCGCTTAGAACACGATTTTGATGCATATTGATTTACAATATAAAGCCACATCAACATCGCCATAGAATACTTATTAAAGTCCTCTATATGAAACTGTCTATTCTTTTCTGTAACAAAATGAAACTCTATTATGCGTCCATAGAGAGAATATGAATAAAATAAATCAACTGCTGATTTTTCATTGATTCTCTCTCTCACTTCCTTGGGAAAAGCACTGCTGGGAAATTTATTGGGTCTGGGTATTTGAGATACATGTTCGATTTTTGTAATTCGCACATTGGGTTGAATTTTAATTAAATAGTTGTATGCTTCCTGCATTTCCTTATGGAAATTTAATACAATATTTTCAGTAGTTCTTTTCAGTTTAATATTTGGCTTATTTTGCTGGAACACAGATAGAAGCATTTGACTTACATCAGTTAATTTCATTTTAGTTTTCGTATTTTCAATAAAATAGATATTATTAGATATATTATAATAATATTTTATTCCCTCCTCAATTTATCTCTTATTAACATCAATCCTTCTGCAATTTCTGGATGTTTACCATGAATTTGATGAACCAATTTCGCATCATGTGTTTCCAGTAGCATTTTTCTCAAATCGGGATTTTGTGTAAACTTGGCGTACTGTGCGTCATATAATTCTTTTTCATGTCTCTCTCCATAAAATTCAGGGTCAATCTCCACCTCCACAGGTCTTATCAATTCGTCTTTATATTTTCCAGTTTTTCCTCCCGCACCCTTTGCAATGTCTACATTTTTTGATAATTCTGTTCCAGAATCCAAAGAAAAACTCAAATAAAATTCCGGATTATTTTTTTTAAATTTAGACGCTTGATAGTAATGCTCTACGCTCGTCCAAGTATGATTATCCAATGTAAACGCTTCTTTCCAAGTATTATCCAATTTTTTTCTCCAATCTGGTATCAAATCCAATTTTAAATATTGTTGGGTTTCATGTGGGGGAATTTTTTCCCCCGGACCTTCTCCCGGGAAATTTTTCGAAGATGAATTGGAGTAAAACGATAAAACTATACTTTCATTATACACGCCTCTTAATTTTGCTTCGGTCAAGTCATCATATTTCACTTCTTTTGTTTTTGATTTTTCTTTTTTCTCTCCTTTGTAAAGCTCTTCTTTGAATTTTTGAAAATCTGGAATAATTGCAAAGGGATTCGTATCGCTCTCCATACATTTATCTGCAATGAGTTTTTTAACGTCAAATGGTAATTCTTTAAAAGTGAATATTTGACGTTCTTTGTAAGAAATTAACCTAAAATTAGCACCTGAATACTCAACCATAATATAATAGTCAGGCATAAATTCTCCTTTGTTTTTTAATATAGGATCAAGTTCATTGACACAGGACAATACATTAATCAAGTCTTTTTCTTTGTACGTTTCTACTGAAAATGGAATAAATTTAATATTTAATATTCTCTCTAATGTACTGATCGCCCATGTATTCGCCCAAAAATCACATGTTTTAATTTTGGTTTTTAATTTATCCAATGAATCAATACCTTTCATAAATTTTAATTTTTTTAATAAATAGTCAACAACACGTTTTTCTAATACCATAACATCGTGTTGTTCTTTTACTTGTTTTGCAGATTCTTTCAATTGAATTTGTTCTTTTCGGTCCAAGGCAGAAGCGAATTTATCCTTTATATTTTGATATTCGCGAGCCAATATTTTTATTTCATTGGTATTTTTTGTAAGTGTTTCTGTTAAACCATCATATTGTTCTTTATAGTCTAAAAAAACCTCGTTTGTTACTTCATCCGACACCTTTTTACGTAACTTAGGAACAGATGTTTGTTGGGCGATTTGAGAGAAAGCATCACGAATAGTCGCAAACAGACAATCGCTGTTTCCTTCATTTTCTACTATTCCATAATTTGGGTTTTTCATATATTTTTGTATCCAAATATGTAACAGTTCTTCCTTGTACTTCTCTCTAATATCCTTTGCCTTTTTCTTTGTTTCTTCTTTTAGTGGTGAAGGAACAGAAACACCCTTGGTTAAAATAAAAATATCCTTTCTTTGTTCGGCAATTTTATTCTCGATTTGAGTGTCACCATCTTTTGTATCTTCATCATCAGTTTCAATATCACTTGTGCTTTTATTCTCCTTATCATATTCGTTTTTATTAACTTTACTCTCTCTTTCATGACTTTTACTTTCCCTCTCATTTTCATAACTTTCATCACTTTCAGTGTCTTGTGGTGGAACAAGTCGTTTCTTCTCCAACCACGTTTTTGTTACAAATGTGTAAATAAGCGGTTCATCCAATTTTTCTACATTTACACGAATTTCATCTGTCATATATTTCATAATATCATACGAGGGAATTTCATATACCCCTATTTGCAGTACTGAATTATTTGACTTTACTAAATAAATGGGAAAAAAAATAATTCCATTTTCTTCATACGTTTTCTTGGGATTTCCTACGGCAACTATGATATCTACACCTTTTACAGTAATTTCATATAATTCAAATTCCAATTCTTTATCATCTGCATAAATTTTTTTAAGCTCATTATAACTAACCTTTTTATCAATTTTAGAAACCACCATCTTGTTATATAAATATATTATCTATATTATACTTATATAACAAAATCTAATCTTAAATATATTTTTATCCAAACAATAAATAAAAATAAAAATAAATGATGTTTTCATGTATTTTTTTCTTGGTATTTACTTTTTGTTACACATATAAAATAAATATAAACATTATCCATTCTTCCATATTGAAAGACGTTCCACAGTTGAAATTACATCATATTGTCGTGTTGACAACATCTGTTGATAAAATGAAAATGGAAACAGAAACAGAAACAGAAACAGAAACAATATCACTTGATTTCACACCAATCAATCAACCTTCACCAGTTACCTTATTCAAATTATTAGCAGGTATAAATGTACCAGGTGAAATAAGAATAAGACAAATAACTCACAATCCTACTATTAGTGCAAATACCGACTCTATTATTGAAAATATATGTTTGCAACAAGACGAACACATATCAAAACAAATATCTCTCCAAACCGTTCAAAATATAAAAAATGCAGATTTGAATAACACATTGAATAAAATATTGCACTGGGAAACATACATGAATTTATATACTCACAACTGCCAGCATTTCAGCCATTTTGTAAAAAACATAATTACCAACCAACAATAAATTTTTTCATGAAAGAATCTTGCTTCAACTCTTCCATATATTTCCACACCGTTCTACGCCTTTCAACAATATAATAATTTTCTAAATTATTTTCAAATGCAACAATTGCACTTATAATATCCGCTTTTTTCCATTTTACCATTTTTCCAATATTATAATACTCACAAATAGATGTTAATTGTTTTGCAGTGTAATTAACGTCATAATTTGCCATTATGGCATACAACTCGTCTTGTGATATATTTCCATTTCCAGACTCATCGTCAACATCAAACTCAAATGTCATATTTTCAAATTCTTTCATCATTTCACTTATCTTATTTGATTGATTATTTTGATTTTGTCTTGAATTATCATCTGCAACTAAATCAACATTGATTGTATATTTTATATTTTCATCTGTATCATTCATTATAAGTATCCATAAATATATTTTTATGTATATTTATCCAAATAATAATTATTTTGACAAGGGACGAAAGGGGACGCAACCACGACTAAGTATCATAATCCATGAATCTTTTTGCATTATCACTATATCCAGACAGTTGTTTACCTATTCGTGGAGAGAAACAATACCAAATATCAGTTAACTGCAACTTCTTCCACACTTGGTCGTTGGCATATATCCAATGATACCCAGTTTGTTCTAACAATGGCAACGCCTCTTCATACAAGGCAATCAATGTATCCAAATAATCTCCATTAATCAAATAGGCGGATGCATTTGAAGCTTCAATGATTCGTTTTAAATACGGATACTGATTAGAGTCCTCTTGGTGCACCATGTTGCAGCAAAACATACAAACATCATATTGTTTTACCTCATCAAAAAAACGCGTCAAAGCAGATTCTAATCCAGATTTTTCCACCAAAAATGCAAAATCATCTTCTAATATAAGCACATTTTTATATCCTCTTTCTTTCGCCAGTTTCATAACAGCCAAATGTGATTTTCCACATCCAACAATACCAGGTTCAAATGGAATACCAATAAATCGTTCTGACATATGTGTCAAATCATATTTTTTTAATTCATTCTCAATCAATTCTCTACGATCACTTCTTTTATCCAAATTTATATAAAAAATACGATCAATATTTGAGGTCATTTACAAGTTTACAGTATATTATTTGTATATATTTTGTGTATTCTTTAATATTTAATATCATGTATTGTGTTTACATATTTTTGTAAAAAAATATATAAAAATAATAAAGTTGTAAATACAATAAAAATAATATACTGTAAACTTGTAAATGACTTTGCTTGAAGAATTTTTAAATATACACAAAATAACAGAAGAACAATATTATAAACATGAAACATCCCATAAATGGTGCTATCGTTATTATTGTTTTCAACAAATACACAATATTCGTAAGCCTAGTCTACCTGACATACAATTAAACAGTAAATATGAAACATGTCTAATAGAATTTCGCATTTTTCCACATCTTGAATTTATCATAAGAAATGCTATTATTAAATTGGGTCCTACATGGAGCCATACAGTTATATGTGGAACATCAAATTACGATTATATGCGTAAAATGTGTAATGATATACATCCAAATATAAAAGTTATACAGCTTCCTTATGATAATTTAGAACCTCGTAGCGGATACAGCGACTTGTTAACAAGTATGAATTTTTGGAATTTGTTTGTAGGAGAAAAAATATTGATTCATCAAGAAGATAGTTGTATATTTGAAACAAATATTGAAGAGTTCTTGCAATATGATTACATTGGCGCACCGTGGGATTACTTTCTTAATAGTAGTTGGTTAAAAAATTCCAATATAATAATTCCAGTTGGTAATGGTGGATTTAGTTTAAGAACGAAACAAATCATGATAGATGTAATCAACAAAGCATCCACAAGAGGTAAATATGAATCAGAAGATGTTTATTTTTCGAAAAATATGCAAATATTTAATATTGGTAAATTACCCAATCCTGAAATAGCATTTGAGTTTTCTACGGAACAATTGGTAAATAAAAATAGTTTTGGAGGGCACGATTTTTCCAAATATGAATGCGATTGGATTTCTAGATGTAACAAAAAATGCATAGACTGTTATAATATTAACATACTGTCAGAAAACACATAGAAACAAATATAATTACAGAATTACACAATTACAATTATATTTTTATCAAATCCATATATTTAAATATAGATTTGGTTGTTAAACTTGGATACTTTTTATTTTTGCTTTTTGCCAACTCTGTTATTGTATCTATAATATAGTTAATCTCTATCGAATTTTCATTGGTAGTATCACCAGGTGTTCGTGTGTAAATATTTTGTCCGTATTTAGTTATACCAGTAACACGAAATACACCATCTTTGTTTTCAAAAATAAATTGTTGGATATTTTCATTAGAAAATAAAATAGCAATGTTTTCTGTTAGTTCATCCACAATATATTTATTTTTATCTTGATTTACCAAATCCATAACACGTTTCAACATAATATTTAATAAATCTATTATTCTTATACAATCTAAAAAACCTTTTTCATACAAATTTACAAAGAATAAACTCAATGCTTTTCTATTTTCATTAATTTTGTTTATTTTACAAAATTTATTATAATCTTCATCTGGATCAACATATTCTATATTCGAAAACAAAGAAATATACTGCATAAAACATGTTTCAAATAACTCATTCATTATTTGATATTTTTGAACGAGTTCACTATATAAGTCCACATATAATTTTGAAAAGAATCTATTACTAGATGCTATTTCAAATAATATACGCATTACATCTACGGTTTCATTTATGGTATATGATTCTTCACTAAATATTTTATCTAGAATATTTATCAATTTGATTTTTAAATCTTGAAAATTTTTATCTGTCATCTTATTCAAATAAGAACGTATTAAATCCATTTCTGCATCAATACCTACTTTCTGTTCTATTTTTGTAACCTGAAATGAACGCAAACTTTCCCAATGTACGTCTTTATCCCTTATTCTTTTCTTTTTAGAATCAGTTGGTTTGTTTGCTACAATATTTTCTTTTTTTTGGAAAATAGGTGTTTTAATATAAGAGGGTGATCCGACTTGTGTTGCAAGCATATGAATTAGTTCAACTGTTTCATCTGGTAGCTTATAATCAAAACCAATATAATTAATCTTTTCAACATCAACTAATGTATATATATATTGAGTCATTTCGCTATCTTTTTATATATAACCTTTTTTTATATCCATTTTTAATCAATTTTATTTGTTATTTCTATAAAAGTATATAAAAACAAGTACAATGAATATATAGATTCAAGTATGTTTCGTTCAAATATAGAAGAGGAGACACAAACAAATACACCGACATATGAAATAAAGGAAATTAAATCATGGGATGAATTACCAATTTCTGTTGATATCCTACGAGGCATTTATGCACACGGATTTGAAAAACCTAGTCCAATTCAGTCAAAGGCGATTTTACCTATTATAGAAAAAAAAGATTTAATAGCACAAGCACAATCTGGCACTGGTAAAACAGCAGCATTTGCCTTAGGTGCCTTGTCACGTATAGACACAAATAAAAATATCACTCAGGTTCTTATTCTTTCTCCAACGAGAGAATTATCCAAGCAGACCACGGATGTCATTAAGAAAATTGGTTCTACTATGAATGGTTTAAGAGTCGAACTTCATGTTGGTGGAACACCCACAAATAATACATTACCACCTACCACTTCCAATTCTTCTTTACGAGATATGATGAATGACGAGGATGATACACATAAAAAGCCCCATATTGTTACTGGTTGTCCTGGAAGAGTATATGACATGATTAAACGACGTAAAATTATTGCAAAAAATATCTCCTTATTTATTTTGGATGAAGCAGACGAATTATTGTCTTCTGGATTCAAAGATCAAACATATAATATTTTTCAATACTTAAAAAATGACGTCCAAGTAGCATTATTTAGTGCAACACTACCATTACATTTGTCAAATATTACTAATAAATTTATGAGAGACCCTGTAAATATTCAAGTAAAAGCAGAGCAACTTACCTTGGAAGGAATATCTCAATATTTTGTTGCAGTAGAAAATGATACACAAAAATATGAAACATTAAAAGATTTGTATTCATTGATGTGCGTGTCACAATGTATCATATATTGCAACAGTATCAAAAGAGTAGCAGATTTGTATCAATCTATGATTGCAGACGGATTTCCTGTTTGTTGTATTCATAGTAATATGGATAAATTAGAACGAGACGATGCTTATACAGAATTTCGCAACGGAAAGTACCGTGTGTTGATTTCTTCTAATGTCACTGCGCGAGGTATTGATATTCAGCAAGTAAGCGTTGTAATCAATTTCGATTTAGGTAATTGTATTCATACATATTTACATCGGATTGGAAGAAGTGGACGTTGGGGTAGAAAAGGTGTTGGAATTAATTTTATTACCAGATATGATATTCCCAAAATCAAAAAAATCGAACAGTTTTATTCAACTGAAATAAAAGAGCTTCCTTCTGATTTTACTATGTTATAAATAGAGGATGGCGGGTCCCCTGAAATCCAACAAGAGCTCGTGAGTCGCGATGCTTATAACAGTGTAATTGACTGATTTATAAGCGTTTTTTTTAATAATTCTTTTTATCTTTGATGTATATGTCATCAAATATAAAGATAAATCCTATTCCTATTGAAGATGTATTTAAGCTTCCCATTTATTATACCAGTAAAAAAGAAGAATTGAAAAATCATATTATATCTGATTTAGAATTGATAAACTTGATACCCCCAAGCGAAAATGATAAAACACATAAAAAAGAACCTGAAAATCCCGAAAAACCCGAAAAACCCGAAAATCCAGAAAAAAACGAAAATAATGATAAAAATCAAAATAAATCCATGTACGATCACGCATTTCAACCAAAAACTGAATTTGGATCATCTATATTAAAAGAGTCGGCTAAATATTATAGCCACGACGTTGATTTTTTAAAAGATACACAACTACTACTGAAAACATTTTCGTGCACATCCAATCCAGTTTGTCAAGAAAATCAGAAAAATATCATAGATATTTGGAGAGAAATCAAGTATGATACAGGATTCAAAGAAAAATATCATTACATAGACTGGTCTTATTGGGAATTTTTGAATCAATCAGAGCTTTTTTTACAGTTTATGAGTATGTATAATATGGCATCTCCTGTTCTTTCATTATTGGTTCCGTTTATCATTTTGATTATTCCTTTTTTTATTATCAAAGCCAAAGGACTCAGTATTACCATGCCAGAATACATAGAAGTATTGAAGGTAGTTGCTTCCAATCATGCTGTGGGAAAATTATTTACGCAGTTTAATAGTGTTGCCACAGACCAAAAAATATATTTATTAATTTCCGTGGCTTTTTATTTCTTTTCTATTTATCAAAATATTCTTACATGTATTCGATTCAATGCTAACATGAAAAAAATCCACGACTATTTAGGAAAAATGAAAATATATACTGAGTCAACTATCCAATCTATGAACGATTTCTTGAATCATTCTAATTCTCTCCCCACCTATCTTTTATTCAATGAAAAGTTGACAGAAAACCGAGAATTATTGGAAGGATTCAAGAATAAATTACAACAAATACGTGGTGAAACCTTTTCTATTCGCAATTTTCAACAAATAGGACACCTATTAAAGTTTTTTTATCAGTTACATTGTGATAAAAAATACAATGATTGTTTTTTATATGCTTTTGGATTTAACGGATATGTTGAAATATTACAGGGTCTCCAAGACAATATCGGTAAAGAAAATATATGTTTTGCTTCTTTTGACAAAGACATATCCAAAACCAAGAGTAAGACAGAAAATAGAGAGAAAAAAAGAGATAAAAAAGGGGAAACATCAAATACTGTATTCAAAGAGGCATACTATCCTGCGTTGATAAATAAAAATCCAGTAAGGAACACTATTCATTTAAATAAATCATTAATTATTACTGGACCTAATGCATCTGGTAAAACAACAACATTAAAGACGGCGTTAATTAATATTATTATTACACAACAATTCGGTTGTGGTTTTTACCAAAGCGCTGTTATGCAACCTTTCAAATATATACATTGTTATTTAAATATTCCAGACACATCGGGGAGGGATAGTTTATTTCAAGCAGAAGCTAGAAGATGTAAGGAAATTCTAGATATTATTGAAAACAGCAATAAAACCGAAGAGAAACACTTTTGTGTTTTTGATGAATTATATTCTGGAACCAATCCAGACGAGGCTGTTATTAGTTCTGTTGCATTTATGAAATATTTGTTGAAACATAGTAATGTTACCTCTATATTAACAACCCACTTTGTTAAAGTTTGTAAAAAATTAGACACACATAAAAAAATAAAAAATCATCAAATGGAAGTCTTACCTAGCAAAAATAATAAAGAAGATTTTACATATACATATCTATTAAAAACGGGTATTTCTTCTATCCGAGGTGGACTAAAAGTATTAAAGGATATGAACTACCCGAGAGAATTATTTGAAAAGTAAAACAAATAAAAACAAACACTAACAAAATACACTAAATGCGTTGTAAATAATATAAAGGTTTTATAAATATAGTATATATAAACAAATGGCTTTAACAGATATATTTACTCCGTCTATTGTATTTTCGTTGGCAATCTCACTACTATTTGTTGGGCTTTTAGCAATATATGTACTTCAAAAAATCAGCCAACAAAATCATAAGATTTCAGCCATGGTTGATTTGATTTCAACCTTTTCCAACGAACAAGCAATGTTAAGAAATTATATGCAACAAACAACTATGAATCCTATGCAAACGATGCAAACAACACAATCAACTACCGCGATAAATGTTGGTGGCGACTCTTCGCGCTCTATATCATTAAAGACAACAACTGATAATGTCATTCCTGTTTCAGACAATGAAACAAATAACACGGATGATGATGATAGTAGTGACGATGATGACAGTGATAGTGATGTGGATGATGATGATAATGATGATGATAGTGAAAACGAACATAGCGAAAAAGAAGAGAATGAAGAGGATGATGAAAACGACAAGGTTTTGGATTGTGAAAAAGAAGACGACACGGAAATTTTACCATTCGATAAAATAGAGGTACAGTTAAATACTGATAATGCGGATTTTAGCGAATTAGAAATATTATCAGATGTAGAACTAGAACAGCCTACACAAATAACAGAAACAGACAACATAAAAGTATTGAATATAGATATGTCTTTTGAAAAACAAGATGAAGATGGTAATGACGAAGAAGATGTAAGCATGAATTATAAAAAAGCATCAGTATCTAGACTAAGGGCCATTGCAGTGAAACGAGGTTTGATTACCGCAGATGATTCCATGAGAATTAAAAAGGCAGATTTAGTAAAATTATTGGAAGAAGTCTAAAATTCTTTTCTACTTGAAATATAAATAAAATGTCTTGGGGTACTTGTTATTCTGGTTCAAATAATATTCATTTTAATTTTCCACCTATGATGAGCGATGGACGCATTCATTCATCTTGGCAACCAGACTCGGTTATTAATGAAAGAATACAGCAACAAAACAATATTACTAGCAATTGGAAATATCGTCAGTATTTAACTCAAAATGCATCTGCAATTATGCAATTGAATACTCAACAAGCGTGCTATAATTTAGGCATGAATCCACATATAAATACAAATTCAACACCTTCTGCAAATGTGCCACACTTATACCAAAATACATTTGACACCTCTGCACCTGGTTATGGATACTGCACGAGCGACTTGAAGAATCCATATTTATCGAGAGAACAATTAAATGCACGTCTGGTTTCCCCATCTTATGTTGTAAATAAAGAACAACAATAGAAATTCAAATGCAACATGAATTTTCAAAATATTATAATAAAAAAAATGTTTATTATAATAGAAATGAGAATATTAAGCGTAGATGTAGGAATTAAGAATCTAGCTTATTGTTTGTTTGAAGTTGATACAACACCGATACACAAAGTCATACAATGGGATGTCATAGATATTTCTTCGAGAGAAACCATTAAATGTTGTGGATTAAAAAACGATAAAACATGTATTGAACCTGCACGATTCAAAAAAAACAATAAATGTTATTGTACTAAACATGCAAAAAAAGAATGTTTCATTGTTCCATCAGCAGAACTTAAACCGTCTTATATAAACAAACAAAAACTCCAAAAATTGCAGGAATTATCATTGAAATATAGTTTAAAATGCGAAAAAGAATTTAAAAAGGCCGATTATATTTCTCTCTTGAATGAATATATTGCAGACAAATGCTTTGAACCAATTGAAAATAAAAATGCTTCGGAGGTTGATTTAGTTCATATTGGAAAAAATATAAAGAGCAAATTTGACGTGTTGTTTGCGGATAAAATAGATAAACTTATGATTGAAAATCAAATCAGTCCTATTGCCAATCGCATGAAAACAATTCAGGGGATGATTGCGCAATATTTTATCATGCGTAACGAGGATATTGTCATTGATTTTGTTTCTGCTTCCAACAAACTCAAAAAATTCATCAACAATAATGAAAAAACAACGTATAATGAGAGAAAAAAATTAAGTATTGTAAAATGCTTGGAATTACTTCAAACACGGACAGAATTTAATGAATGGGTTGATTTTTTCGGACACCATAAAAAAAAGGATGATTTGGCAGATTCTTTTTTGCAAGGGTTTATCATGCCTGGATTATAATCTTA
>Ga0214921_10004820_pt1 | contig 19527 bp, 17 predicted proteins | sample LL1505_MetaG_FD_177992 | JGI IMG/M metagenome (GOLD analysis project Ga0214921, IMG submission 177992) | Freshwater microbial communities from Lake Lanier, Atlanta, Georgia, United States - LL-1505 | ecosystem: Environmental > Aquatic > Freshwater > Lake | place: USA: Georgia | collected... | reverse complement strand
TGCCGCTTGAATAGTCTCGCTCCCATTAAAAACAGGGATGACAACATCCACACACGGTAGGCCCATCACAGAATATTCCAACGGTCTGGCAGAAGGCCCGGGAAACCCCAGGCGGTGACGCTGTGCTGTGGATCCACGTTGCGGCCTGGTGCAAAGATGTGACTACCATCATGCCGACACTCACCTAACCATGCCGCCCACCATGCAAAGGTACTGTTGCCAATGACGAAATGACGGCATTGGCGCATTAACCAAAAATCTGTTTCAACGGAGTCCCCTGGACCATTACCTTGGACTACCGTGCAGTTATGCCCTCGCAGCAGAACGGACAACATCGCCGAAGCTTCCTTTGGCCTATCCGAAAACAAAAAAAAGTGGGCTCGATCCACCTTTTCTAGTAACCGCTGGATCGCCAGAGCATAGTAATCCAGAGACATATTCGACGACTGTGGGAACGCACCATCATCAAACCACCTCACATGCAAAGCCACAGAGGCACTTCCGTTAATGCAGGCCGCAATGTCTTGAGGAAGCTGCTCGGCAGGCGCAGGCATCTCAAGATCCTGCTGAATAAGCTCTCGAATATTGCGGAAGTATTGCTCACTCTGCCCAAATGGATCAAAGTACGTTACGCCCTCCTGCAAACGCAGAGTGAGGATACCAGGGTCAAAATCAACCCCCACTTGCTCAATGTAGCGACGCTGGCTGAGTGGCCTAAGAGCTGAAGCCCTACGCGCCATAAGTCGCCGAATACGGCCCAGAGGCTCCATCTGCTCCCCGCGATTAGCCAGCCGCGCGTGAATACGAAAATTATTCAGCGCATACTTCCGCTTATACCGATAGTCGAATTTGAACCCGGTGACATTATCGAGCACCAACTCGGCATCGTTTGCCCACGCCAATCGCCGTGCCGCCGCGTAACAGAATAGTTGATTACCCAAGCCGCCCTTTAGGCGAACGATTAATTTACGGACCATTTATTCGCTACTTACCGCGCGCGTATTACCAGCATACACACTTCCTATGATTGGGGTCCGCCCTAACCTCCGCTTGATGACCCGAATTAATGCATCGCAATTTCTGCGACCTAACACCAGCAGCCCAATGGCATAAACATAGAAAAGCGGAACTCGCCAGAACCCAAGCTTCATGAGCTTCCAAAGATACAGCGAGAACGTTCCAAACGATTGCGACGCTTGGATTGACAGGATTGGGTAACAGTAATTGCCTATGTCCCGCAAGATGCGTTGGCCCATCTTGGAGCCGCCCTGGCCGTCCAGAGAATTAGCAATAGCGAGCATACCCCGCATGAAGTGAAGGGAGGACTCCGGCGTTTGCAACTTGGGAACAAAAAGGCCCTTTTCTGCGGCGCTGGCACCGAAATCCGGAATACCACCCAGGCGGTGGTACGACAGTACGCGGTTCAAATACACGCCAGACTCTGTAGCAAGAATGTGCCCTGCTAGATGCTGCTGGTAAAGCAGCGTTCCATCAAACCGCGTTGTAGCGCACGCGGCAGCCGAGCTACGCTTAAAGACCATACCGGAGATGAAGACGCAGCGTCGAAAGAAGGTCACCACGGTATCCGGCCCCGGGGGGAATACGCGGTCTTCGCTAAAGTAGCGAAACACTTGCTCAGGCCGCTCAGGATTATTCATGAAAGATGCGTAACTACGGAGAACTACCCCCACATCCTGCCGCTCTCGCACTGCATTCGCGACCGCTCTAAGCGCACCAGGTGCGAGCAGATCGTCATTACCCATGAACAGCACGTAATCGCCCGTTGCCAACTCAATCAAGCGCCGAAGGTTACCGTCGTAGCCTAGGGTTTGTGGGTTCTCATAATATTTCAACCTGTCGCCGAAACGCTGCTGATACTCCGCAACATTGCCTGCAATCGCTGGACGCCCAGGTGAAGAGTCCTCAGCTATGACAATATCGAGGTCGTCGAAATCCTGATTTAGGATGGAGTCGAGCAGCGCAGGCAGAACACCGGCGCGGTTGTAGGCGGGGATACAGACCGAGATTAAAGCCACTGTTTCAAATGAACCGATGGGGCCACCTCGAAGTCAAGCAACCAAATCCAGCCAGCAACTCAAAATCTCGAGCTCTTTCTCAGAAACGATCCCTTCGTCGGAAAGCGCGCGGTATGCCGCCAGCAGGTTCTCAGGCATTGACTTCTCATGAGAGACGGCCCCCTTGGCAATTTGCACGACATTTTCTGCCGACAGATAACAAGGAATCTCAGACTCAAAATCTTTCAAATAGTCGTGGGGATTCCGTTTTTGCAGGACGGTTGCGCCTGCAAACCCTAGGTGATACCCCGCTGACCACAAAATGGGCTGAGCAACCAAGCCCCGCAGAATGTCGGTGAACCGAAAGGTCACAGTCGATGGCAAATAGAGCAGCGGGAATACTTCTTTTCGGAAATAGGTATTTTGGGAATTGAACGGGCAGCATGTACCTTGGCCCAATACCAAAGGTGCCCGCCAATTGAAATAGATAGGCGTATTGTTGGTCAGTCGATAGATAGCATCCACATCGGGATCTCCATCGGCCAGAAATTGCCAAACACCCACCTTCAGGTTCTTGGCCGCCGAAGCTTTAGGAACCTCGGCGTCTAGAACGCAGCGCAGGGGCATCCCTCGCGGCCACACTTTCTTTTCTGTGAAATACGAGTAAATGTTGACGAACGAGGCGTCACTGAGCACCTCTGCATCCGTGAAGAACTCGGGCTCGTTGACCCAGTTGTCCAGAGGAATGTTATCGTCGTCTGATTCGTAGATGACCCGCGCGCCTTGCGAGATGGCGTACAGATACCCAATGTTTTTACGGGTATAAGAGTTCCATGGAAGTAGACCAGAGAACTTGTTGGCAAACTCTTGCTGACTCTCGGGCGAAAGATAAGTCACCCCTGGATAGCTCCAATCGGTGGCAGTCCTCTTGTCACCGGCTACGATGACCTTCCAGTCTTGCAGCTTGGCAAATTTTTCAATTGCTTCCGTTGGCAGAAAAATAGAAGTAATGACGATATATTTATCCATATCAGATGACTTTTAAGTATTTTTCGAAAAAAGCGGCGGTTGTATATTCCGCGTAGGCGCGTTTGTAGGCCTTATCGATCATCGGTAAATAAGCGTTGTAGTTCATAAGTATTTCATTGATAGTCTCAATTAACTTGTCTCCTACGTAATAAACGAACTCCTCGCCGGGCTGAAAATACTTCTCAATCACGTTAAAGCTATCCCTTTTGCACAAAATTAAGGACCGACAAAACGCAGCCTCAAAAACGCGCGACTTTAACTGTGGAACCTCAATCTCGGGCCCACTCAGCAGTCTCTTCGCCAGTCCTAACGCATCCTTAGGGATATCGGAAAAAGCTTTGTTGGCAACCCACTCAGGATATTTCCACACGTTCAAAACGTGGCGTAGCGTCGGATATAAAAGATTATGCGTCAGCGTGATCTTAGATTGTGCAATAAGGCCCAGCTTCTGTTGATACCCCACACCACGATCCGTTACCAGCTCGTGTTCTGAGTTCGAAACCAATCGGTAATTGAATCCGCTGATCGCCTTCATGTCCCGCATAATGGGCCTTGGATGAAGGTGTCCAGTGTAGATGACATCGTAACGCTTCTCGCTTTTGGGGGGAACGAACTCATCGTTAAACGGGAAAAAGATCGGGACGCGCCTTTCAACACCTTGGCGTCTGTTGAAATATTCCGCGGTAAACGGGCAAAGCGTGAGAACCTTGTAGAAGTCTGCGTCGTAAGCGTCAAAGTCCTCCGGAATGAAGAATTTGTTGGGCTCTTCAAATTCCAGACGAACCACACGCATCTTCTTGACTGCGTCTAACTTGTCAGGTGACAGATTAAACTGGCCCCAGCATCCTGCGGCTTGATCAAAAGCGGCAATTACAAGCACCAAGTCAGAAGATCCCAATCCGTCATACCGTTCGAGGCCCAAATTTTTAGTAGGGTCTTGAGCGTAGCCGTGCTCGCTTCTTTTAAGAATTTTCATTGAAGTGGACGTTTAAACTAACTAGCGCCATGAATTAAGTCATCTCCGGATGGGGTCAAAAATGTTGAGTCTTGGATCTGGCTTGGTTGGCACATTAGGGCGATCAAGATCATGTGGGAAGTCATACACCCGCCCTACCGAAGGTAAGAATCGGTCTTTTCGGAGAAATGTAATTTCAAGGGCACCCGGTATCTCTATGTTTGCAAACCTTAAATTGAAATCGCAATTGTTAGGATGTACATGCACCACATCAAAATTCTTAAGCAATTTTTCGAAAATTAATTTTATATACTTCAGCTCTTGGGCATTGGTCCACGCATGGATATTATGGAATTCAACCACTAAAATTCGAAATCTGAGCAGCGTTTCATTACTCGTATCTACCAATACGCCGTACTCGCCACACTCAATATCCATTTGCAAAATCATGTCTTGCATTTGGGGTTCAAAAGAGACAACCCAAGAGTCAAGCGTCATCACCTCTTGGGAATTGGTAATACCAAGATTTTTTTGAGTGAAGTAAATTCCCGGTTCATTGTGTAAGTGTGAACCGTCTACGCTGCCGTCTGCACAATAGCAGCGAATACCACGCCTAACCAATTCTTTCTCAAAATCACTCACATTCGCAACGCCGGGCGAAAAACAAACGTTCACGCCAACTAGGTCATCGGGCAAAAGGTAGCCCCCATCACCTTGGCCGCCAATTCGAATCAACGGCATGCTTATCGTAACGGGTTGGATGGATGAAAGAAAGGCGAATAAAACATCTTTCTTGACGATTCGGTTAATATTTAAACCGAAATAAAATAGTATTTTACGCACTAATATAGACATTTCAGATCAGCAATTAATTTTCAAATACAAATAGAGTTTTTCGCATGACTGCTATATTAACCGATCAAGTTATCTCAGGGATAATCATTAAACAAAGAAATTTTTAAATCAACGCGGCAGGGGTCTGACTCAAATTCTAAAGTTATGTGACTGGCGGCCGTTCAATCCGATGTTTTGACGGGTGGATAATACCTCAGAATCTGCACAATGTAAAAATTCTCAGGTTTATCAGACATAGCTTTGTGCTTGCCGGCGTCAGTTGTAATCTTTTGCCCCCAAGACGATTTTACGATTGTGGTAATCCCCCTATTTCTACATTCCCTAAAAAAAGAGCGGTTAGGCTGCCTTGGCTACATGATGCTCAGGGGTGAAACCGCCCAAGGCCATGTACGAGCAACCATATTTTCAGGATTATATCCATTGGGTGGCGAAGTCCTTAAACTATTCGAGGACGTAACAATAATTCTAAGATAGCCATTTGTAGGGAACTGTCCTCTTGAACGTTCAACGTAAGCGCTTAACGGCGGCGTTCCTGGCTGAATGTAGTCAACTCTTGCATATTATACTTCCCACACTTCTTGATCATGCCGATGATTTTATCCGGCCCGTAATCGCATCTGATCATCTATTGCTTACATCGCCGGGAAATGATCTGCATCAGAGACCTGATCACGCGCTCGTTTGGCAGCTAGGAGTCCACCTCGATACCCAGCTCCTACCGATAGAAATCGTCGATGACGTTGAACTGCAGGAAGTTGCTCCCGTCGTCCAAGGCTGTCATGAATGAAGTCCATGGACCAGACCGGCTTTATGGCTTGCGGTACGGCCAGAGCCCACGGCATGTCACGCACCAGACGCTTTCTGGGCTTAGCGCGCCGGTTCAGCGTCAATTCGCGGTAGATGCGATAAATTCGTTTGTGTTTCCAGCAGAAGTTTTTCACATCGCGAAGGCGCAGTTAAAACAGGCCAAAGCCCCAGCTCCGGTTGTTGTACGTGGGGCGGATCCGTCAGTTGGCAATCTGCTCGTTCTCCGCATTAAACTGGGATTGATAGCGGCAGCAGAACTCACTGATGAAAAAACTGCGCATGTCACCAAACTTGGCCCGCCACTTGAAAAAAGTGGCGCTGCTGATGCCCAGCTCCGGGCACATCTCCGGCACTGCAGGCCAGCTCCAAACGTTCTAGGGCAGCCATGATCTGGCGGCCCGTAAATCTTGAATTTTGCGCATGAAAATTTCTTTCAGGAAAACTCTTCTTCTTAGACCTTTGGCCTACCAGCGGAATTACCTTCAGTCCAAATCACTCACAACTAGAAACTGTTCGTGTACATAGCGTATGGCGCTCGTCATCTTATTATTTATCCGATCGACTATTTTTGCGACTAAATGCTGACCTTTATTCTGCTTATCGGAGAGCGCTGAACGCTCATCAATTGGAGGAAATGCGCCTTGCGTCACTCTGTCATTTACAAACCTAAGTCGAATTACCTGACCGTCATCAGTCGACATATAGATGTATTTACCCACCCGCTGCAAAGACCTTATGCGATGGCCTATTGAAACTTGCTCGATTGAGTTCACGGCAGAGTTATTTCCTACCTTGATGTGATACACAGACTTCGACTTCAGAGATCCAATAATTAAATCACCCTTAGTCCAATTATTATTAGAATCAAAGTCATCCTCGAGTACTATCACTTGGGATGGTCCAATGGAAGGAGTCCAATAAAAAATTGGAGCCTCATAACCATCGTGAGATCGGTAATGTGTAGGAACAGCTCGTTCATTATCAATGTCGTCACTCTGGTAAGGGCCTCCAAATGTTACATGGGGCCAGCCGTAGTTTTTACCCTGAATAACTAAATTTAACTCGTCGCCTCCACGGGGACCGTGATCGGTAACCCATAGATTACCTGAGACGCCATCCTTGAATAACCCTCCAGGCGACCGAAACCCTGTGGCGATCACTGTCGAATCGCCCCTCCGTTTATCAATCCTAAGTATTGAACCAAAAATCTCGTTTTTAACCATCTCCTCAGCGAGAGTTATACTCTGGTTTGTGTCATTGGGATTTGGATATAAATTACCGTATATATCGGTAATAATTAATCCGCCTGCCATATATATAAAATTATTATCAATCGTCATCCTTCCAGAAAATCCATGCCACTGCCATGCAGTTGTATGTAAACAGGGTTTTCCCTTCCAAACAATATTCGGATTCGCTAAATCCTGGGTCTCCGGCTCAATATCCAGGGATAGAATATAGAAACTATCGCAAATATCTTTATTGTTATAGTAATTGACATAGGATATATAAACTTTTTTATCATTAACCTCTAAATCAAATATATTGGTCTTCCCACTTTTCCCCGAACCGAGCTGCAGCGCAGACCCCTTCAGTTGATAGGGTTTAAAGCTCTCCAATTTCTGATTTTTAAAACTTGAGATATATATTTCTCTATCGCCTCTCCCAATCGAGAAAATGATATCAGATTGGTCAGACGTATCTCGAAAAACTCCCATTATTACACCGGTACCTTTTGGATGTAACCCAACCGCATTTAATTCGACTTGGGAAAAATTCGTTTCGACGAAGATAGTGCGGTCACTATACCGTGCAATGCGTAATTCATAATATAGATACAAATTATATATTGTAAATATTAATATAAGTGAAACCGCGAAAATTATCAATATTTTTAATATGTTGAGCTTTTTAACCATTTTTTCCGACTCACTAAAATATTAATAATGTATATAATTTAACCTAATTGTTGATATCTTTATTCACAACCCTAAGCATTTACACTGTTCAAAGTTAGCATACAAATGGAATAATCAATATTATCATACAGATAAAAACAGTTCTTGTCGTTTTGAATCCAATCACGCGTCGATAGCGAATACTACACCATCTAATCTTAGCATCAAGCTAGCTAGGACTTAATATGCTTCGCTATATGAATTTGCAGCTTTTCATCTAACAAAACATGAGCGTCTAATCTCCAGTCCCCTTGAATAACTGAATCGCTCCTTTGGATGTTAGTTGATATGTACGTAGAAAAATTACAAACTTTTGATAACCCAAATTTAATAGCCCACGAATTGTTTTGAAATGGATTTATTTCTAGAACCTTACAATCAGGGTGAACAAAAAGAAGGTTGAAGACGCCTGCGCCGACAACATAAATAAATACTTTGGCTTCCATTAGCGCCAAAACTTGATCCCTTAGGCTCAGGCAGTGTAATTCCACGAGCGATATTCCATGACAGCTAAGAAATGCAGGGTCAACACCTAGCAAGTTTTTTCTTTCTAGGCCAAGACGAGTGTACAATAATATTGTATTTCTTTTTCGCACATTTTCTTGAATGTTAAGTCCTCTTATGCATCTTTTAGCTATTTCTCGGCATATTTTTATGTAATTAAATGTCTTGCGCAAGTCTCGCCCCTCTGGAGGAACTATTAGAGAGGGCATCGTATATTTTATGGTTGGACTACCACGTACTATGTTCGCCGCTCCAAATGTTGCTGCTATGAAATCATAAATGACATCATCATTGGCCCCGATTGTTGTAGCGGCTTGTTCAGACGTACAAATGATAGCTAATATTTTCTTTGGATTTTTTCGCCATAATTTAAATAGTGGGAAAAATTGGTCGTGAAAAAAGTGGCCTAAATTTCCGTGCTCCACAGTCAAAAGGTAGCATTCCTCTGAAAGATGTATGGCTCCTTCGCCGTCTAACACAGCGTTCGTGCAATCAAAGTTATAGCTCCGATTTTTCGCAGCGTAGGCGCAGACAGAAAAGACGCTATTTTTAATTACAGCAAAATTAGGTTTGCCTAAAAATTCGTGCGCGTCATTAATTTTTAACTTCGTCGACTGATTCGCCACGGAACCGCTAAAAGTCATCCGACAGCGCTGTATTTGCGTCGATGCAGATTTTGTTTTTCGGCGTATTGCATAATAGTATATTTTTGCAATAAAAAGGCGCCGCAAAAAATTAATCATATTAAAATATTTTAATACTATACTAAATCAAACTTAGAAAAATAACAAAAGTAAAGTTTAGTGATTTACTTTTTTTACCAATTAATAACTCCATCACTCAAAAGATGTATTTTGAATATACTATTTGATTTTACAAATTGCGCATATTGATAACTTGGTTAAAGTAAAATACCATCTTATATTTTAATATAAAGCTGTCAGCTTATCAGGAGTCTCAAGAAGAACCACAATTTCATTGCCATGATAATAACTATTTATCTACTAGGTTAGGCTTGCGCAGATCCGCGATAGCTTTTCTGTACCTCTGTTGATAAGGCGTTGAACTATTTTATTATTCGTGATACAAGGCAGTCAATTTTTTGCAACCAACTATAAGCTGTTAGCTTACTTCCTATTTAAATTAGTAATTTACTCGGTTTTTCGAGCAAACGATTTCTAACTGCTGAATTCTTTCTTACCGCTTCACTAAAGGTACATCGGTATGTCAACTCCCAAAGTATGATCAAAACATTGATATCGTAGATTAAGTTTAGAAACGAGTAAACCAAAACCTTCGAACCTTTTGTGAAGAACACAGTTCTACAATAACGGTAAAGGAATCGGCCGATTGGCCCTCAGATTAAACCTAATCCGTTCATACGCGAACCAGCTACCAAACGCTACGTAGCTTCAAGCGCTTCGTAATTGATCGTCGTTTTGGTAAAGCTCTCACAGTCTTCATCCTGGAAAAGGTGCAAAGACAAGTCGTCATGCCCTTTCAGACGCACCATCGTCTTTTCGTCGAAGGCGATCGCCAATTCATCGTGGATCTTAGACTTCTCGAAGTTGATGATGCTTTTTCTATAGAAAACACACGCGGACGAAATTGTCCGGAACAATGGACGGTGAACGACGGCCCCGTAGCGGTAAATCACCACATCGTGAAATACTGCGGACTTCTTGTTTTCCTTTGCAACGTGCGCAAACAGATCCAATAGCTGCCTAGGATAAAAGTGTGCGCAGTAGACCTGAATCACATAGTCTGATGGCGCGTTCTCGTAAACCCATTTGAGAGATTGCAGCCTCATTTCGGATGTATCGACTGGGCGAGAAACAAATTTGATTCCGTTTTCCCGGCAAAACGCCTCTGTGCCGTCGGTACTCCCTCCATCGAACACATTGATCTCAGAAAAATCTTTGAGGTTTTTATAGGCGACCGGAATTCTTCGCTCTTTATTGCGGGTGAATACAATCGCCGTAATACTTTTATTCATTTGAGCAACCCAATTAATTCTGTCGTGAAGTTATTCCAAGTTGAAGACTCAACGGCTTGGCGCGCCGCATCGGACATTTCTTTATAACGGGCACTGCCGGTGAGACTTTCCGTAAGTATGGCCTCCAAGCTCGGCCCACCCTCTTCAATAATATGTGCGACGGTCCTCAAGTTTAAGAAATAGCTGTTCAGACTCTCATTGGGCCGTACCACGATGGGATTGTGAAAGTACATCGCCTCCAACAAGGCCTGAAATCCGCTCCATCCCGGTGTGGTGTTCACGAAAAGCCTCGCGTCAGAGAGGAGCTCGTAGTATTTGCGCTTTCCCAAAGGTTTCTCTTTGTCTAAATATCCATGAACCGTCAGCCACCCGTATTTGGCTTCAATCAAGCCTGGATCGATGCCAATGATATCGACTTCGCATTCATGCCCTTGTTGCTGAAGATTACGTGCAGCGCTAATCAGCTCAAGCGCCCCGGTCAGGTAGAAGGGTTGGCCAACGAAGAGAAATCGCTTTGATTTTAATTTTCGCTCTCGTATATCGATGGGAAGTGCCACCTCGTCATCCACGTTGACCACGTTTCCGAAACAATAGATGTTTTGGTTCTTGTAATTCCGCAGCATGTATTCGCGCACATTCGGAAACAGCGTGACCACCGCGTCTGCAGCCTCGATGACCGCATTTTCCCGATCTATCGACTTGCGCTCTAATCTACTCGGCCTTCGCTTCAGAAATTTTTCGAACAGATACTCAGACGGCCAATCACCAAGAACGATTTGCCTGTTTTTCCCATTGTGAAGAGGGTATGAGAAGCCTTGAACAACCATCACATCCTGCTTGGCCGACATCAGACCGATGAAACGGCTGTAGAGGTATGTGAAAAAGAAGTGCACCGGCGTCCGGACATAGAAGTATGTTGTTCCCAGCTTGAAGAACTTGTTCAGCACCCGAATCGGCAGGTTGAACACCGTCCGAAGGGGCTCCACTTCACGCATCACACAGTTCTCGACGACATAGCCCCTTTTCTCGAGGTTCTTGTGCAGCAGATAAGGGATGTTAGACCAGCTCTTGTAATTCTTTGATGGCGCGGTTGTGCAGAAAAATATCTTCATTTAATGGCTCCTGGCCTAGAGGACTGCCTCACGCTCACTGGCGCGCGATTGCAGTACATCGTTAGCTCATATCCTTGAAATATTTTCGAGACTGAATCACTTCAGTCTTCGATATCAAAGACAATGCCACATCTACACCCCGCTTAACGACTCTTGCCGCGAGACTACCGCTGCCGGCGTATTTGTTTTTTAATTTGAAAAGAGCGCTGGTGATCGGACCTTGGTAGCGGAAATCTGCCACATCTCGCCTCGCACCGTTGTTGGAGGTCGGCAGACTCTGCTTGCACAGGCGGGAGTCGATTTGAAACGCCACCATCGACTCAAAGAAACTTACACTGTAAACCCGCGAAGAGTATTGGGCGTAGGTTCGACGAAGCGAATAGGCGCGGGAATTAACACCGTCGACGATTCGATGCGCGAAGTTCAAGAAAGAATAACGGGAAGGATTTCCAAACTCACGGAAGTAGTTGGTATGCACGTCTTCGACGATGAGCATGCCCCCATCGTTGATGTTCTGGATTGCGTAATGCGACGTGACGACCTGCTGTAGGTTGGTGTGCCCACCGTCATCAATCAACACATCGACCTTACCAATCTTCCGGAAAAAATCACTCCAGAAAGTATCGGACGATTGATCGCCAATATATATCTCGAATCCGTGCTTCTCCCATTCGCGGGCATCAGGATTCAAATCAATTCCAATGATTCTTGCCTTGGGGCCAAAAAACTTCCGCCACATGAAGAGCGAGCCGCCATTGAAGATCCCCACCTCCACCATCGTCACCTCACGGTCCGCGTATTTCTGCAGCAATGTCTCGTAAGCGGGGAAATAGCTGTCGTATTTGATCGAAAGATAAGGAACGCTGTCGTAGTTTTCTCTTAAGCTAGAAGTCATGTAAGTTACCCCTTTGAAAACTCTGGGACATTTAAAAATAGCCTTTTTATCTGACATCACTCTTTCAATGCCGCAGCCCAAAAACGTCGAATATCAATCTAAAAATCAGGCCGCATCACAGATTTCACTGCGAGCAAACTCGCAGGGCATTCGAAAAAATAGTTCAGCAAGGGAAATTACTTCCTAATTGACTTGCTGCAAAAACCGCTTGGCGCATCATAAAAATAGTGTCAAGCGAAGCGCAGTACGTACCCAGAAACGCTGTCAATTGCGCCAATTTACTTCGACTGATACATTAAGGTAACTCTTGCCTCGTCATTTTTTCGAACTGGAGAGATGCCTCCCAGGCCGTTATTTTTTTCCCAAATCATTAGCGCAATTGAGATGTCGTACTGTAAATTCAATACTGCATACGCTAGGCCCTTTGAGCCAAATTTAAAAGATCCGAGACGAATATAGCTATATAAAAACCTCAATACAGCCTTAAGAACTCCTCGTACGAGTCCATGGCGCTCACCCATATTCACTCGTTGCCCTGCCTCAATCTCAGCGTACTTAATGGTCTTGCTCATAAAGCTAATGCAGGACTCGTCTTGAAATAGATGAAGGGAATTGCTGTTGTCGGCAGGAAGTCTGACCATAGTCTTTTCATCGAAGACGATTCCCAATTCATCGTGAATTTTGGTTCTCTCGAAATCAATGATAGATTTTCTGTAGAACACGCATGCAGACGACACGCGGCGCATCAATGCTTGATGAACGATGCGGCCATACCTCCAGACAACGATATCGTTATAGACGGCTGTTTTTTTGCCTTCGGTTGCAACCTTGTCAAATTCACGGAGCAGTGCAGCGGGGTAGAAATGCGCGGCGAAGACATGCATCACATAGTCCGTGGGGCAATGCGCGTAGGCAAAATTTAGGATGTCGGGCCATATGCCCTCGCTTTGCCGGTTCTCCTGAGTATGAGTTACAGTATTTGCGGGTCGGCGAATAAACTTTATGTTGTTTACTTTGCAAAAATCCTCGGTGCCATCAGTACTCCCGCCGTCGAATACGATGATGTCGCAAAAGTCTTTTATATTCTGGTAGACAAATGGAAGCCGACGCTCTTCGTTGAACGTAAAAACCATTGCCGTTATATTTTTATTCATAGGCCACCGATTCAATTTATTTAACAATAACCGTCTCCAAGAGGGAATCTACTTTGGTCTGTATGACTTAACGTGTACCGAAAAGGAAGCGATGCTGCTGTCTCATGCCAAATAACATCACGCTGCATCCGACCGCTGTGGCAAATCGACATCTTTGGCGCTCACTGTAGTTACCGGCAAATCAGCCAGCTCATCCAGAGATTCCCAGCTAACTCCTCTTTCATGCTCCGGAGCATACTTGTTATCACAGCACGTCATCGCCACGGAGTCTTCGTGCGCAAATATGGCGTGCGCAAAACCGTGCGGGATGATGACACCGCAGCCGTCCATCCCTCTTAGGACATATCGAAATACCTTCCCGAATGTTGTCGATGAGCTCCTGAGATCGAGAGCGATATCCTCAATAACGCCATCTAAACAGGTGACATATTTTGTCTGGGCGTACGCTCCAGTTTGATAGTGCAACCCCCTCAACACGCCTTTCTTGCTACGCGTACAGTAAATTTCATGCAGATCGCCAAATTGATCACTCAGTCCATTTTCGATCCACGGCTTAACAAAACACCCACGAACATCGCCATTGGAAAAATAATTGACCAATTGAATTCCAGGGAACTTCGTATTTACCAGCTTCATATTTCGTCAAACAGATATTTTGTTAGGTAGCGCGGATCGTTTTCACCTGAGTCACGCCTGTTTCGCGCGAGCCAATGTTTCAGCCACCGCTCAGTTTTGATATTTCGAGATTTGCGCCAAAGTCAAATCATGCGGATCTTGGCCGTTATAGTAGCCACGAATCCAATCCACCGTAAGCTGAAGGCCCGCCTCCAGGTTAAGGGCGGGCCGCCATGCCAATCGATCCGCTGCCTTGGATACATCAAGGCGGAGCAAGGATGCCTCGTGCGGATGACTTACACCATCCAGTCGCCACACCGCAGAATCACCCCACTTAGCCGCCAACCGACCCACGATCCACTCCACGGGTTTCGCATCGTCCTCACGCGGGCCAAAGTTGAACGCTTCAGCGTAGGAGGCACCTTCAGTGAATAGTCGCTCCGCCAGCGTGAGGTATCCGCGCAGCGGTTCCAGCACATGCTGCCAAGGGCGTACAGCGTGAGGATTGCGTATCATTACTGGTGCTCCTTGAGAGAATGCCCGGAGGGTATCGGGCACCAAACGATCCTCGGCCCAGTCCCCGCCGCCAATGACATTGCCCGCACGCGCTGAAGCTAGAGCGAGCTGATGCTGAGCGTGGCATTTCGCGTTGAAGTAGGAATTGCGATAGGCGGCAGTCACCAGTTCGGCGCAGCCCTTGCTGCTGCTGTACGGGTCAGAGCCGCCAATGGCGTCGTTCTCGCGATAGGGCCACAGCCATTCGCGGTTCTCATAGCATTTGTCTGTGGTCACATTTACCACCGAACGCAGACTGGCACACTTGCGCGTAGCCTCGAGTAAATGAACGGTACCCATGACATTGGTGGAATAGGTTTCCACCGGATCTATATACGAGCGACGCACAAGCGGCTGCGCGGCCATATGGATCACGATTTCCGGCACAGCGTCGCGCATCGCTGCCATGAGCTTTGCGCCATCACGGATATCGCCAACGATGGATGTCATACCCGCACCCACGCGAGCTTTTTCAAACAAGTTGGGCTGCGTCGGCGGTTGCAAGGCATAGCCGGTCAACTCGGCACCCAAATGCTGCAACCAAAGACTGAGCCAGCTCCCCTTGAAACCAGTATGCCCAGTCAAGAAAACGCGCTTGCCTCGCCAGAAGCTCTGGTTCACGCCCAAACCCTCCAAGGGGCTTGGCCTGATTGCCACAACTCTTCGAGATGCGCTTTATCGCGCAGCGTGTCCATTGCTTGCCAAAAACCATGATGCTGGTAAGCGGCAAGTTCCCCGCTCGCCGCTAAAGTTTCGAGCGGCTCGCGCTCCCAGACGCAATCATCGCCATTGAGCAGATCGAGTACGGCAGGCGACAGTAAGAAGAAGCCGCCGTTGATCATGCCGCCATCGCCCTTGGGCTTTTCTTTGAATTTTTTTACCTTATTACCCTGCATGTCCAAAGCTCCAAACCGACCAGGAGGAAACGTAGCCATCAGCGTGGCTTTTACCGCCTGCGATTTGTGGAACGTTGAGAGATCATCAATATTGACGTTACTAACACCGTCACCATAAGTGAAACAGAACGCCTCTTCGTCCTTGATATATGGGGCCGCCCGAAGCAAGCGGCCACCTGTCATCGTATGTTCACCTGTATCAATCAATGTCACCCGCCAGGGCTCCGCGCTCTGTTGCAAAACTTGCATGCTGTTGTTACGCATATCAAAAGTGACATCCGAGGTATGCAAAAAATAATTCGCAAAATACTCTTTTATTAAATATCCCTTGTAGCCACAACAAATCACAAAGTCATTCACGCCATAGTGCGAATAAATCTTCATGATATGCCAAAGAATAGGCTTACCGCCAATCTCAATCATAGGTTTGGGCTTAAGGTGCGTTTCTTCGGAAATTCGGGTGCCCAACCCACCGGCAAGAATGACAACTTTCATATATACGAGCCTTACGTTTGTGCGGTAGTCCCGACGATTTCGTCGTATGTGCCAATCCGCTTGAGCATGCCATCTTGCAGTTCAACCACCTGTGTGCAGTCTCGCAAAGTGGAGAGACGGTGCGCAATCATCAATATGGTTATGTCATTTCCTAAACTATTTATGGCTGACATGACCGCGCGTTCGGTTTCGTTATCCAGTGCACTGGTGGCCTCATCAAAAACGATGACATTCACCTCCTTATATAGCGCCCGCGCAATACCAATCCGCTGGCGCTGTCCACCAGAGAGTCGTACCCCACGCTCGCCGACCAAAGTTTCGTAACCATGCTCCCATGACTCAATAGTGTCAGCGATTTGGGCGCGCCGAGCAGCCCTTTGGATGCGCCCGTAGTCAATTTGAGCGGTCGGGACGCCAAAAGCGATGTTCTCTGCCACAGTGGTGTCGGCAAGGTAGATGCTTTGAGGCACATGCGCAATGTGTACTTGCCAAGCCCTGGCGTTAGCAGAAGTTATGGTCAGGCCGTCGACCTGAAGACTTCCTTCCCTAGGGGACAGCAAGCCCATTACGATATCAAGAAAGGTACTCTTGCCACTGCCTGTGGTGCCGATAAAACCAACGCGGGCGCCTTTTAAAATCCTGAGGTCTAAGCCCCGCAATACCCAATGCTGGGTGGGTAAATAGTAAAAGCCAAGCTTGTTAAGGACGATATCCCGCCGAAAGGGCGTGGGCGCTGGTGACGGCTGCTCGGCATGGGGCGGTAATGCCTGACCCATCAGCTCTAAAACTTCAATCAATGCGGCTTGACCGCTGCGCATAACTGTCCAATTGGAGTAAGCCTGCTGGAGTACCGGCAGCATTCGCTGCGCACCCAATGCAAGCATGCCCATGATGGGAATAGTAGAACCTAGGCCCTGCGGACGACTGGCAAGTGCATAGGCCATTGCCGCAATCAATGCGATGCCAACTGCTTCAACAATAAATCGCGGACTGACTGCCACAATACCGACATTAGCTTGCGCTGTTCGCAATCGCCGATCCGCCTTTTCGTAAATACGGCAATATATTTGCTGGGTACCATCGATAAGCACATCCCGAATACCGCCAAGCGCCTCCTGTAACGCTTTGACAATCAAGGTTTGCTCCCGATTTATCAATTCACTATCCTGGCGCAGGCGGCTCTTGGTCAATGTAATCGCTAATGCGTAAATACCACCAAAGCTTGCGATGGATATAGCTGCGACAGCGGGTTGTGCAGCAAGTAGCGCAATTAAAGTGGTCAATAACATCATGGCTGAGCTGAAAATAGTGAAAAGTGGCAGCAGTATCTGATACACAACGCCGTCAGCCTTAGAAGTAACGCCCGTGATAACTTCACTACTATTCCGGGATAAATGCACAGAATAAGGTTGATATAGCGTTCGTCGGTAAATGCTGATACTGAAATCTGCGCCAATGGCGTAGCCGAGCCGTGTTTGAGCCCAGTGCAGTGATAGCCTCAGTCCTCCTGAAACAACTGCGGCGCATGCGAAAAGAATAGTAAGTGGTTTCAATAATTCCTGGGACTCAGTAAAGCCCAATTTAGTAATGAGTGGTTTAGCGATCGGATGGTTAAAAAGCCAATCTGGCGACGTCAAAATGCCTAGGAATGGGATCACAGTGCCTATGCTGATGGCTTCTGCAAAAGACACGATGACCATGAGCGCGAGCAAAGCTCCCAACTGGAGTCGACGGCGCGCATTAAGGTGGCCCCAGAGCCTGGCAATAAGGCTTGCGATAGAGGGCATCACGAGGGCACTATTTTGAGATGCCATGCGCAAAACTATGATGTACGAGTGTTGATTTCGAAACTCTCGATTGATAACGCCATGCACTGGCGCACATATCCTTCAGGCTGCGCTCAGCCCGCCAACCCAATGCTGCTTGTGCTTTGGCAGGGTTGGCATAACTGCAGGCTACGTCCCCCGTCCTGCGCGGCGCCACTTGATACGGGACGGTTTGATAGCTTGCGGCCTCAAACGCACTGATCACCTCGAACACGCTATACCCCCGACCAGTGCCCAGGTTAAACACATGATTGCCGGTGTGATGCTGCAAAAACTCCAATGCGGCCAGATGACCGGCAGCAAGGTCCATGACGTGGATGTAATCCCTAATCCCGGTCCCGTCTGGCGTGCCGTAATCAGCGCCATAAACATTTAAACGCGGGGTCTGACCACATGCCACTTGGTTGATGTACGGCATTAGATTGTTAGGCATGCCGCGGGGGCTTTCGCCGATCAGCCCGCTGTCGTGGGCACCTGCCGGGTTGAAATAGCGCAGGCAGGCGATGCGCCAAGCGGGCGTCGCAAGTGCCAAATCGCACAAAATTTCTTCAATGTGTAATTTGGTGCGGCCATAGGGACTGGTGGCACTGGTCGGATGCTGCTCATCCAAAGGCAAGTACTGGGGGTCGCCATACACAGTGGCACTGCTACTGAACACCAAGGTATGGACACTGGCCTCCTGCATGGCCGTGAGCAAACTCAAGGTGCCTTGTACGTTGTTGGCGTAGTAATTGAGTGGCTCGCTCACGGACTCACCAACCGCTTTGAGTCCCGCAAAATGGATCACGGCTTGCGACTGGTTGCGATGCAATGCGTCAGCAACCGCCCGTGTATCGCGGACATCCGCTTGCACAAAAATCGGTAGCTTCCCCGTAATCGCCGCAACCCGCTCAAGCACGCTTTTGTCGCTGTTGCAGAGGTTGTCCAGTACACAAACAGTATGGCCCGCCTGCATCAGCTCAACAGCCGTGTGGCTGCCTACATACCCCGCCCCGCCTGTGAGCAAGATATTCATGCCGGCCCGCCAAGAAGCTTCTCAAAATACCCAATCGTCTTCCCCAACCCCGCCTCCAACTGTACCCCCGGCTCCCACCCCAAAGCCTCCCGCGCCCGCCCGATATCCGGCTTCCTCTGCATCGGATCATCCGACGGCAGCGGCTGGAACACCAGTTTGGATGAAGCTCCCGTCAGCTTGATAACCATCTCCGCCAGCTGCCGGATCGTGAATTCGCGCGAATTACCCAAATTGATCGGCCCCGGGAAACCCTGGTTGGCCCCGTCAGCATCCCAAGGCACGTCCATGAACCGGATAAAGCCCTCAATCAAATCATCCACATAGCAAAAGCTGCGCGTCTGCAAGCCGTCGCCGTACAAAGTGATGTCTTCGCCTTTGAGCGCCTGCATGATGAAGTTACTCACCACGCGCCCGTCGTTCGGATGCATGCGCGGGCCGTAGGTGTTGAATATGCGGGCTACGCGAATGTCCACCTTATGCTGGCGGTAGTAGTCAAAAAACAGCGTTTCCGCGCAGCGCTTACCTTCGTCGTAGCAGCTGCGGATGCCGATGGGATTGACGTTGCCCCAGTAGTTTTCAGTCTGCGGGTGCACTGCCGGGTCGCCATAGACCTCCGAGGTACTGGCCTGGAAAATCCGTGCGCGTACGCGCTTGGCAAGGCCAAGCATATTAATGGCCCCATGCACACTAGTTTTGGTGGTCTGCACCGGGTCGTGCTGGTAATGGATGGGCGATGCCGGGCAGGCCAAGTTGTAAATCTGATCCACTTCCAAATACAGCGGGAAGGTCACATCATGGCGGATGAACTCGAAGCGCTTGTGTTCCAGCACATGTTCGATGTTTTG
>Ga0214921_10004819_pt1 | contig 19530 bp, 18 predicted proteins | sample LL1505_MetaG_FD_177992 | JGI IMG/M metagenome (GOLD analysis project Ga0214921, IMG submission 177992) | Freshwater microbial communities from Lake Lanier, Atlanta, Georgia, United States - LL-1505 | ecosystem: Environmental > Aquatic > Freshwater > Lake | place: USA: Georgia | collected... | reverse complement strand
ACTTACCAAAAAAGGGTTTAAATTATTTTTTATATTTTTTATTTTATAAAAATGTATAAAATAAAAATTTATCGTAACAAAATTAAAAATGATAAGTTACCGATGAGACCATAAATTTTTTTATGGTAAGAAGGAAATTTTTTTTCCAAGACTTTTTTTGGATTTTCATTTTTGGACATTTTTTTTGTCCAATTTTCATATTTAGAAAAAAGTCTTTGAAAAATAAAAATAATTTCGTTTTTTATAACTTCAACAATAAAATTGTATATGTTTATATGAATATAATGAACATACTTTCTAATTATGTGATTGCTTTATAGTCAATTTATTAAGCATCTTTTCTAATTTATTTATATCAATGTCCGGTAAATCAACATGTGATTCCCAAAAATATCTACAATATGACCATATAAAATCACAATCAGTTCTATACCATTCCGGATGTAGTTCTACCAATTTTTCGTAAATATGTACCGGCAATAAATCCAAGTTTTGTTTTGGTAATACATATGCAAGTTGAACATATGGCGAAACTGGTTTTGGAATCTTACTTCTAACAAACGTTTTGTTAGCGTAAGGTATATAATGAATTAAATCTTCTAATAGCGGAGGATAATTATACTCATATTTCCATCTCCAGTCTGAACAGCCAATCGTATAATATTTCATATTCCATTCAAGACCTTCAAGATAATTAATACATATTTGTTTTTTTATGTCTTCATTAATATCTACATTAAATAAATATTTGTAATACCTTTGTTGCCAATTCGGTTTAAACGGATCAATCAATAATTCAGTATTTCTCTCATAAGTTGGTAATATTTCAAAATTTTTAAACAAATCTTCTGGAGTAGAATTTGGTAATTTATATTTAGACTTTTTATCGCGTAATTTAGTTTCATCAATTATATATTCATGTTCTAATTCTGCTAAAAAATATACTAGATCATTTACATTTTTCCAGTATATTTTTGTGCCATCGGTTAAATTAATATTTTTAGATCCTATAGTGTGTTTATACGCATTAATCATTTTATCTACCCCTCCAGTGCGTATATTAATTGCCGGAAAATGTGGCATGAAATCATTTCCTAAGAAAAAGCACATAAAAATATAATCATATATTCTATTTAATTGTTGTTTTGTAGTTAATGGCATATTATTATTCATGTCTAATGCAATTATGTTTGCAAGTTTAGGAATATTTAATATATATTTTTCGTTTGGGTTTAGTTCCGAATTAATTGATTTAATAAACTCCGGAGTTTCACGAAATAAATAAATATTTGGACAAACATGTAAATGGTTAATACATAGCATAATTAAATCCGCATCTAGTCCATACACTAATGTAGTTTGGTCTACATGTTGACTGCCATTCTGTCGAATATATTCAAATATTTTATGCTCTCCTTCACCATAAATATCACTTGGAGATGCAATAATCGTTTTCACATTGTATTCTAATGGATTATTATATTTCTCTCTAATCCTAACAGTTAGCTTCTCCATAAACGTAGTTCCGGGAGTAATTGAAACAGTATTCCATACATTTGAAGGTGTATCTTTAAAAATAGATTTGGTTATGGTAGATTGATATAGTGATTTGTATCTTCTAGTTCGCTGTTGTTCTAATTTAGCAAGAGGTGCGACACCATCAAATGCAATAAAAATAGTATTTTTAGGTGCAACATCTAAAATATATTTATCTATTTTATCACATACAGCTGATATAATTGCGTCAGCATCGTTTAATTTACTGCTATAAATAACATCGTAAACAATAGAATTACAATCTAAATATAAGTTGTGCACCAAAAATATATCTGTAAATGATTGGATAATATCTGGATGATTTCTAACAATGTATGAAAAATAACTTGGGATTCCCATTTTATTAATGTATCAATAAATATATTTAATACATTAACAAATATAATAATGATGTAACATGTAATTAGATAATATATTTTGTTATAAACAGTTAATTTTGTATAATGTTTATACAATTGTTATACAAAAATAATAAAAAGTATTTATATTATATGAATAAAAATACTATAGTGGAAATTAGCAATGCGAAAATAGATTTTTACAAAGATGTTATACAAAATATAGTCATCAATGTAAAAAAGAATAAATCATTAGACATTTTAGGAATTAGTGAGATAAATAATTGTATGGAAAAAATATTTGAAGTAAATAAAAAAATAGAGAAAGTATTTGAAAATACAGATAATATTGTTACTAATTTGCAGATAATAAACAATGATATATCGAATATAATTAAAAACTATGGCACTTATAATTTTGAAGATGTTATATATATTTGTTTTGGAAATAACAATAAATTTATTGGGTCTGATAGAGAATTACTTAAATATGAATTATTAAAAAAATATTTTCATCCAACTGGATACAAAGTAATACATAAAAAAATATTAGATGATAAAAAAAATAATGAAGAAATAAATGATAAAACTTACAATTTATCGTGTTTTGATATTTCAAATAGTTATAAAGAATTTTATATGAAAGTGTATGGAGTTAAATTATATATTTATAATAGTAATTTAAATAAAGGTATTATATTGTATGGTGTAGTTGATGATATATTAATAAATTTATTACACAATAAATATATAATAAAAATACAAGATGAAATAAAAGATAATTTACCTAAAGATGATAATGCTTTTTCTTTAGATATGTTTGATATATTTATAAAATCTTTAATACTAAAAGACTACTTAATTTACGAAAATTATACAGATTATTATAATAAATATGTTGGTTGTATATATCAAATTAATTTATTAAAACAAAAGCCTATTTCAAGTATTATTAAAGAATTTGTTAATGACAGTATATATTCAAAACGCAGTACAATACTTAATTTGTTAGTTGGGTCTTTAAATTATGAAAATCAATATATAGCATATTTGCTTTATGATATTCTCTCTAATGACTTAAATGGAAATATAGATACACAAGAACAAAACATATTGTTGGATAGTTTTCCTATAGATATGAAAGAATATTTTAAAAATGCTATGAAAAAAACAATACAATACACAAATGAATTAACTAATGCAGAGTTAAATAAAGTTCCTATTGAACAGCAAATATGTCTATTGAAAGCTCCAGAGACTGTTAAAGAAAAGGCAATGATTAAATTAAAAGAATTAAAATCAAAATCTGAAGATTCTGGAACAAAAGCGCGTCAGTATTTAGATGGATTATTAAAAATACCGTTTAATATTTATAAAAAAGAACCAATATTTTATGTAATGAACGACATAAAAATCGCATTTAAAAAAATTTATACGAAATATAATGTTGAAAAATATTGTTTAGAAATACCATGCAGAGAGAAATACACAAGTATTGAAATAATAAAATATATAAAAACGATTAAAAATACTTATAATACTAATGAAATATATTCTCATTTATTGGAAGGAAATAAACAACAATTATGTAATAATTTTAATTTATTAAATAATATATTATATGAATATAATGTAAGTAAACATGTAATAACCCAGAATACAATAATAAATAATATGAATTTTAATAAAATGAATAAAACTGAATTAAAAGAAGAAATACAAAAATGTATAAAATTGTGTAAGAATATAGAAGATAATGCAATAGTATCTGAAAATTGTGTATTTAAAGACATAAAAATTATAGAACAAAATATTGATAAAATAAAAACGTATATGAACACTGTAAAATGCACATTAGACAACATAGTATATGGTCATAATAATGCTAAGAATCAAATTGAAAGAATTATTGGTCAATGGATAAATTCTTCTGAAAACACAAATGGATATGTTCTCGGTTTTGAAGGTAATCCGGGTGTTGGGAAAACAACATTGGCAAAAGGATTAGCTGAGTGTTTAAAAGATGAAAATGGGGTTTCAAGACCGTATTCATTAATTGCTATTGGGGGGGACTCTTATTCATCGAGTTTAATTGGTCATTCGTATACTTATGTTGGAAGCACATGGGGACAAATAGTGCAAGTGCTAATGGATAAAAAGTGCATGAATCCTATAATAGTTTTAGATGAAGTTGATAAAATATCGAAAACAGAACAAGGTAAGGAAATAATAGGTATTCTTACACATTTATTAGACTACACCCAAAACAGTAGTTTTCAAGACAAATATTTTTCTGGAATTGAGTTAGATTTGTCGAAAGTGTTATTTATATTATCTTATAATGATCCCGAATCAATAGATAAAATATTGTTAGATCGTGTGCATAGAATTAAATTTAATAATTTAACAATAGACGATAAAATAATAATCGCAAATAAACATTTGTTACCAGAAATTTATAGTAAAATTGGATTAGAAAACATGATATATATGTCAGATGAAGTATTAAAATTTATAATTGATGAATACACATTGGAATCCGGTGTAAGAAAATTAAAAGAAAAATTATTTGAGATTGTTGGCGATATTAATTTAAATATACTGAAAAATATAAATAATAATTTTGACTTTCCAATAAACATAACTATAGATGATATTAAGAATAATTATTTCAAAAACTTACGTGAAATTAAAATACAAAAAATACACACTGAAAGTCAAGTGGGTGTTATTAATTGTTTATGGGCAAACGTCTATTCAGTTGGAGGTATTTTATCTGCTAGTGCTAAGTTTATGCCGGCAGAACATTTTTTAAAATTAAATATGACCGGATTAATTGACCAAATGATGAATGAATCTTTTCAAATCTCTCTAACTTTAGCTTATAATTTATTGAGTGAAGAGAGAAAAAAAGAGTTAAATGAAATGTATAATGGTATAAATAAATATGGTATTCATTTACACATGGGTGATGGCTCAATAAATAAATCCGGTACTTCTGCTGGAATAGCAATAACAATTTTAATGTATAGTTTATTAAATAATGTAAAAATAAAGAACGATTTTGCAATAACTGGTGAAGCATGTGATTTAAATGGAAAAGTAGGTGAAATAGGTGCATTAGACACAAAAATAATATACGGAATTAAATCCGGTGTAAAAAATTTTATTTATCCTTTAGAAAATAAAAAAGATTATGATAAGTTTATAGATAAGTATTCTAATAGTTTAAATAATTTACAAAATATAAATTTTTATCCAATTACACATGTAAATGAAGCAATTAATTTAATAATAGAAATATAGAATATGAGAATGTAAGAATAATACGACAATATAAGAATAATACAAAATATAAGAATAATACAAAATATAAGAATAATACAAAATATAAAAATAATACAAATAATACAAAATAATACAAAAATAATAAATAATAAAATATGATATTTATTATATGAGTAATAGTATAAGAATACCAAATATAAAGTATCCTAATAAAGTTCCATTACAATTGTATAAACCATTATTGTTTTTAGAGTTTTTTTCTTTTTATTCACCGATAATACTTGCAACCACGATTACATTTATGTCATTTATTTTTCAAAATTTTAAAGGAATTATTTATTTATTATTTTTATTAGGTGTGTGTGTATTACGTAATTATGCATATATGATTGCTGGCTCAGAGCCTATTAGTGATACAACTGATAATGTATGTACATCTATACAATATAGTCAATATGGCAATTCTACAATTAGTTCTTTTATATTTGCATTTACAATAATGTATCTATCTTATCCTATGTTTAGTAACGGTACTTTAAATGTATGGGTATTTACGGTGTTGCTTGTTTATTTTTGTTTAGATATATTCATCAAATTTTGGAAAAAATGTATTAATGGTTTAGATTTATTTTTAAATATAGTTTCTGGATTAGCGGTTGGTGCTGCAATAGTTGCTGCTATGTATGCCGGAGGCTCTGGTAAACATTTATTTTTTAATGAAATATCTAGTAATAAAGATGTATGTTATAAACCGAGCAATCAAACATTTAAATGCAGTGTATACAAGAATGGCGAGTTAATTAGTTAGTGTTAGTAATATTCTTTTATTTTTAATTATTTTTATTTTTTATCTGTAGCATTTACAGAATTATTTGTCACAGTATTTTGTGTATTTATAGTATTATTGTTTTTAAAAATTTGTATATTATTAAATAACCATTTTTTTAGGTCTTGAATTACTAGTTTTCTTTGAAATGATTCAGTTAATTGTTTCATATTTCCACGTGTATGGTAATTTTTAATGAAATTATTTATTACTTGAACTATATTTTTATTGTTGTATATAGTTAAATTGCTGTAATTAAATAGAGGTTTTTTCTTTTTATTATTAACATAATTATGAAATAAATATATAGTATTTTTTAATTTTATTTTATCTGTAATATCATTAACGTTAACTTTAGAAAAAAATATATTAGCATCATGTGAACAATCTGGACAAGGTAGATAAGAAGATATTCTTTTTATAAAAGTAAATATATTTTTATAAACAGCTGGATTTACATTTTCATTTACTTGTTCGCATAATGTATGGTAAAATGTCCATATTGGTGGTCCCCATATTTCTGGTGGCGACATTTATATATTTAATTGTATAAAAATATAAAAATAATGTAACATATTAAAGATTGTTTAATATATTATTTAATAATATGAATAAATATACGGTTGAGGGGGGTATTGATTTTTTTTCTGAGCTAAAAAAAATAAAAGATCACTCAAATGGTGCGGAAAACATGAATAATGATAATAGCAATGTTTGTTTGATTACACAAGAAAAATTAGAAGAATATTTTGTAACAATGAGTTGTGGTCATAAATTTAATTATGAGCCTTTGTTTAAATATTTATTTAACCATAAAAAAAAATTTAATAAAATGGAAATTCACCATGTCAAAGTGTATGAAATAATATGTCCATATTGTAGAAATAAACAAGTAGGATTATTACCGTATTATGAAGAATTAAATTTGCCTAAAGTGTATGGTGTTAATTATATAGATTATCCGTTTGATGATGTTATTCTTTGTGAATATTCAGATACTATAAAATGTCCGCAAATAGGAGCAAAAATAATGGGAAATAATTATGGTTATGATAAACATTATTGTGATTTTCATAAAAAGATAGTTATTAGTGCTGCTAAAGCAGAAATTAAAAAGGCAAAACAGTTAGAAAAAGAACAAATAAAACAATCGAAGCTTGAACTTAAACAAAAATTAAAGGAACAAAAACAAACAAATAAAACAAAAGAATTAAATTATACAAAAGAACAGTGTTCGCACATTTTAAAAACTGGTATAAATAAAGGCTCACAGTGTAAATGTAATGCTCTTAATAATGGGTTGTGTAAAAAACATAGTAACCCAATAATTTAATAAATTTATAATAATTACATACTTAAAATAATATAAATATTAATTTAATATTTACATTAATATGGAGGCTAAAGAACAATTAGTAAACAATGTAAAGGAATGGTTAAAAATAGATACTGAGATAATGCAGTTAAAACACGAAATAAAAGAGAGAAATAATAAAAAAAAGACGTTAACTGAAAATTTAGTTAAAATAATGAAAACTAATTCAATTGATTGTTTTGATATAAATGGAGGTGCATTAATATATAAAAAAAGTAAAGTAAAAAAACCAATAAATGGAAAAACATTATTATCTGCATTACAAAATTATTACAAAAATGATAATAAAATGGCGGAAGAATTGACTAAACATATTATGGAAAATCGTGAAGAACAATTTAAAGAAACTATTAAACGCAAAATAGATAAATAATTATTTTGTATGTTTTTACACCTTTGGACATTTAAAACGCCGATTTTGCGTTAAAAAAATACAAAATGTAAAATCAATATTGATGGTCTTACTTTTCCTTCTTCTCTTTGGTTGGTGAAGAAGTGAAAGACGAAATATGATTTTGAAATTCTGTTGGTCTTGTTTGTTTTTCTATCCAACATTTCGTTAATTTCAAAATATTTATTGAGGAATTTGCATCTCTTGTTCTAAATACGATTTTTTTGTTTTCGCAACTCACGCAGTTAGAACAAACCAATAGACGAAATACCTTTTTACCTTCCTTATCTTTGTAATACTCTAAATCTTTATAACAATCGCAACATTTCTTACTTGTATTACATTCATTAATAGTTATTGTGTCATATTTTTTATGGATTAATTTTCTTAATCCTTTATTCATCGTAGGCATAAAAAATTTCATTTGAGTATCTCTACTCCAATTTCCATAACCAATTAATATATTTTCTCCAAATGTTTCCTTTATTTTATTTAAGAATGTGTCAATACTTTTCTTACCATAACTATATTGCCTAAATTTCATTTTTCTCCAAGTATCTCTTTTGTAAAATTCAGTTGTTTCTTTGTTTAATTTATTCTTCTCAACAAGATACATTTTGAATTTTTCATAATTAACTGATTTACTATTTTGAAATGATAATTGTGTTTCTTTTTCAATAATACCATTTTTCTTTCGTTCATATAACAAAATTCTTTGATTACATTTTGCTTTGCTTTCTCTTTTTCTTTGAGGTGCTGTGTATTGTAGTTTATTACCTTTATTATCCATCATATAAACCAAACAGCGTTTTCTAGGGTCGCAACCAATAATGGTTCTATCTTTTAGTGTATCTAATTGTTCTTTGGATAAATCTTCTATATTGTAAAAATTTTGTTCTTCCAATACAGGAACTTTTGCACCCCATTTTTTATCCTTCAAATCTTTACGAATAAATAATAAACAACACGAAATTCCGTCTGTTTGAATTTGGTTATGAAACTGATAATGTTTATTCTTGAATATTCTATGGTTTAAATTCAACAAATTATTCCATACTTCATTTTGATTATCTTTCACATTACTTAATAATTCACCTTTCTTAATTTTATTACCTTCTTTATCCTTTTCAGGACAAAATAAATTAATAATACAAGCAGTATCTAAAATAATATGCTTTGGAATAATGTTATTTCGTAATGGTAAGGGTTGAAAAAATTTACTTTCTTGTTTTTCTAATATACCATTCATATACAACATTCCTTTCAAATATTCAAATGGTCTAACTTTCACATCATAATAAACTGATTTTTTTACATTTTCAGGAATAATATTTTGTAAATGCGTTTCTTTCCATAAACTAAATAATTCATTTGTATCTGTCAATTCCATCATGTTCTTTTTGAATTGAAATAATAATTGTTTATCTTCTGTAATGTCATTTGTAGTTTTATTTATAAATCGTAAAAAATGTTGAATGAAATGCTCTTGAATATTATTAGATAAAGATGTATGAATTTGTGTTGCTAAATAAGGTAGTAAAAAAGTAGTGTTCTTTAAATTTGGTTTTTCGTGATTAAGTAAGGGTTGATATTCAGTTTTGTAAAATTTTTCTAATGTGTCTAAAAGTTCAGCATCTTTACATTTTTTACCTCTATTATCACGAGTTCCTAATGTTTTGATACAATAAGAAATAAATGTATCATTTAATTCAGATAAAAGGTTATTATTAGTAAAACAATAAAGAATATATAATCTTATGAATTGATAAGTATGTATGACTAAATCATTCATTTCAAAAACTAAATTATTAATAGAAGGTTGTATTGTATCACGATTTAGTAAAATCGTTTTGAGTGGAATTTTCAGGGTTTTATAAGCAGATTTTTCATTATTCCTAAATTCTTGGAATTCTTGCTTTTTCTTTTTTCCCATTTATATATTTACTAAATATTTTATTTTTAAATATTTTAATAAAATAATATTTAATTAAAAAATTGAATAATTTTGATTTTACTAAATATATTTAAATATTAAATATATATAAATAATAATATGGAAAGCAAGTTTTATTGCGAAAAGTGTAATTATAGAACTGATATTGCTTCTTGTTATAAACAACATTTAGAAACTACTTTACATAAGACAGGCAAAAGAAAAGAAAGATGTGATAAGACACTTTATAAGTGTATTAAGTGCAGTTTTGAGAATTATAATAAGAACAATTATTTAAACCATATTCTTAACAATCATTCAACAAAAGAAGAACGAAAGGAAAAATTTAAGTATTATTGTGAATGCTGTGATTTTGGTGTATTTGTAAAATCAATGATGGATACTCATTTGAATACAACTAAACATCAATTAAAATTTAATGATAGTCTAAATATAAATATTTAATTTGTTAATTAATTTAAAAATAAAATATTTAGTAAATATATAAATGAGTTTTTTATTGGATAATAAAAAAATTGAATTAAATAATATGACTGATATTAGTAGTAATATAACTTGTATTATTGAAGAAATGGATTTAACCAAATTGTCAAAAACAGAACTTTTAGAGAAGTGTGAAGAACTTGGAATTAAAAAATGTAAGTCCAAAAATAAATCAGAATTAATTGAACTTATTAATCAAAAACATACAACAAGTCAAACAAATTCATCAAAAAAAATAGAGTTTATTATTGAAGATGATAATTCAATTGATAATAATTTATCTACACTATTAAATATTTGTAAATGGAAATTTGTTGATTTATTTTGTGGAATTGGTGGATTTCATAGAGGATTTATTGATTTTGAATGCGTGTTTGCTTGTGATATAAACGAACAATGTAGAAAAACTTATTATGATAATTATGGTATTAAACCGAGTGGAGATATATTTAGTGTTAAAACAATAGATATTCACCAACATAATATATTATGTGCTGGATTTCCTTGCCAACCTTTCAGCAGTGCAGGCAAACAGCAAGGATTAGAAGATGAAAGAAGTAAAGTTTATGACAAATTAATTGAAATAATCAACATTAAACAACCAAATATTATAATTTTAGAGAATGTAAAAAATCTGACCATAATTGATGAGGGTAGTGTATTTAAAAAAATACAAGAAGATTTAACAAATCTAAATTACAATATAACATATTCAATATTAAATGTTTCTGATTTTGGATTACCACAAAATAGAGAAAGAATATTTATAATTGGAATAAATAAATTTTATCAAAATAGACAATTTAATTTTGAATACTTGAAATCAGTAAAAATAAACAAGTCACTAAAAGATGTTATTGATTTATCAAATGACAATTACATTGATAAAAATAAATATATTATTCTTGAAGATAAACACATAGTTAAACAAAAAAGCGGATTAATATTTTGCGGATATATTAAAGGAAATATAAGAACTAATGGAGCATTGCCAAACACAGAACATTTGTCAAGAGTTCATAAGCAACCAAATAGAATTTATCATATAGATGGTGTAAATCCTACATTAAGTTCAAGTGAAAGTAGTGGAAGATATTATATATATGATAATAAAGGAGTGAGAGCATTAACATTAAACGAATGTTATTTAATAATGGGATTTAATGATTTTAATATGAATGTAAAAAAAAATGTATGTTATAATCAAATAGGAAATTCAGTTTGTCCTGTTATAATAAAATATATTAAAGATGAACTAATAAAACAACAATTTATATTAATTTAAATCACTTGGTTGTATTCCTAATTGTTTTATTATATTAATTATTTCACTTTTTTTCATATCTCTAATAATTGCATAACAATTAAATTCTGGTTTATTTGTTATTTCATTCCATATTATTTTGTCTTTATAAAATGTATTACACCATTTACATTGCCAGTATGAATTTGTTGTGTTTTCGCATTTAATAGGTGTCAAATGCCCTTTCTCAAAATTACATATTTGTCCAAATATATTTATTTCGCCTTCTTTTGTTCCACAAGTAAAACATTTTGTTTCCGTTGTGCAACTACTACTAACAATTGCTTTTCTTTGTGGGTTAATATTTTCAATTGGAAAAGGACATATAAATACTCTTTGACTATTGTTTAAATATTTTTTAGTGCTTGATGTAAAATAGGGAAACCCATATTTGTAGTTTAACTCTCTTGGTCTTTCACCACCTAAACCACGCTTATCCTTAATTTTAAGGTTATAATTATTTTCTAACTCAGCAATTTCTATAGGTGTATTATATTTATCTTTAAGATTTAAGAAACAATTAAGGAGAATTAAATGGTCTGGCAATTCTTCATCATTTAAAGGTGAAATATTTACATTCCACAAATTATAATCCCAAACTTGTATGTTTATTAATTCTTGTATGTTTATAACCGAATAGTGGTATTGTAAAACAATATATAATAATAATATTTCAATACTACTTTTAATGTTTAATTTAATTTCAATATTTTTATATGTAAATATAACACAATATTTATCTTTATTTGATGAATGGCATAAATATTTTATATTGTCATTTTTGGTTTCTTTTTTAATAACAATATCTTTATTTGGGTTGTCAATACAATAAGTAATATTATTGTATTTAATTGTAATTTCTGCTAATTCATCTTCTTCTTCAATAACAAAATCAATCTTTTTTTTAGGTTTTGACTTTTTAATTTTCTTTGGTGTTTCAGGGACATTTTTGTTTTCAACAATTAAACTATTCAATTCAGGTTTAGTTTCCATTTCTCTATATTGTATTATGATAAGTATTTTATTTATAAAAAGCAATTCAATTTTTTTATAAATAATTAAATAATATATATGCCTAAACATAAGAGCGAAGATTTCAAAATGTCTGATGTTGAATATTATTTAACCGAAGATGTTTCACAAGAACAAGTATGTAGAATATTTAAATGTAGTCCAAGAAGTTTAATGCGTTGGGTTGAAAAATATGATGAAGAAGGTGCAGTTAAAAGACATAACAGACAACCAGTAGCATATAAAATTAAACAAAATGAAGTTAAGTTTATACTTGATGAAATCAAAAAAGACAAAACAATTACTATGGAAGATTTATTAGCAAAAATTCAACATAAATATCCTAATTTTGACATTACAAGAAGACACTTAAATCATGTAGTTAATAACAATAATATAACTCTAAAAATGACACGATTTAGACACGAACCAGTTAAAAGATTTGGTAAGGAAATAAACATTAATAGTAAAATTAAAGATTTTTATGATGAAATTAAAAAATATAATGTTGATGATATAATCTGTATTGATGAAACAAGCATAAAATCATTAGAAAAACGACACCATTGTTATAGTGAAAAAGGAAAGAGATGTGTAATAAAAACACAATCACAAGAAGTATTCAAAAAATATACAGGAATATTTGCTATTTCAACAAAAGGAGTTTTGGGTTGGGAATTATATGAAAAAAGTGGAATAAATGCTGATAGATTATATGAATTTTTAGAAACACATATAACGAGTAAATATAAGGATAAATTAATCATTTTGGATAATGCGAGTAGTCATAGAAACGATAAAATAAAAGAATTAGTGAATAAAAATAATAAACTACTCTATGCAGTTCCATATCAACATTTTACAAATTCAATTGAAAATTATTTTAGTATGATGAAAGCAAGATTAAGGAAAATAGAAGGTTTAACACATAGCGAAATAAAACAAAATATTTCAAATGTGATTAGAAATATTTCAAAGGAAAAATATGAAAATATATTTAAGGGTGCTTACAATAGAAATGCGGTTTATGTAAAAAATAAAACAAGAAAAAATAAGACCAAAAATTATAAATAATTATTTATACATAATATAAAAATTATGAATTACATTTGAATTATTTTCACCAGCACCTCCTCGTTGAGCGATTGTCCCATCATCGTTTCTATCATTAATACATTTCGTTGAAAACTTTTCGTCTAATTTATTGATTAAATAATTTTCAGCATATTGAGATTGATTTGGGTTCTTAGTTTGACAATCTGGAATTTCATAAATATTCATTTTTCTAAATTTATTGTCTTCTGCGATATGCTCCTTTTTTCTTACTTCAACATCGCGATATGTTTGTCCTCCATAAATACAACTTATTTTATTCTCATTAAGACCTTCAACAAAGGCATCTATTTTTCTTTGTAATGTATAATGTATTCTATTACCGATAGACATAATATATTGCTATGTATTTAACATTTATATCATTTTTATATATTAATTATAATCGGCGTTTTAAATGTCCAAAGGTGTAAAAAAATATAAATTAACTATTAATTAACTATATTAAATATTAAATAAGATATATTTGTATTATAAAATGGACGAGGACGAATACATCCAAAAAGAATTATATGAGCCAATTAATCAAAAATACTATAAATATACCGCAATTGAAAATTTGAATAAAGATATGAATGCAATTTTGAAACAACACAATACCATAAATATAAATATTATTGCATATGAGATAAATAATGATATAAAATATCCTTTTGTAAAGTATTTATTAGAAAATAATAGATTTTTTGGATTTAGCGAGTTAAACTTTGTGAAAATAAATCAATTTAAGACATTGTATTTAGATACAAATGATATAGTATTACACACAAAGTCATATTTATATAATCTATTATTGTTAGACGATGTAGAAGTAAAAGATAAAATGGAATACAAAGGATTTTATTTCGATAGTAATAATAACAATAATAATAGTAATAATTTATATATTTTTTATAATATAACAAAAATAAATATACAATTAAATGACATATATTTGAATAGTAAATTATGGTTTTGTATATTAGATGAAATAATGAATGAAAATCATGTGTGTAACATTGCAATAAATGATGGAGTAAAAAATTTATTTATAGATAATTTTGAATTTTGTTTTTTGTATGATGAAAATGGTGATAGGTATAGTTTGCCATGGGTAGGTTATGTAAATAGAGAAGGTAATAATTTAAACTTTACTTATATTTTTGGAGTATCTGCATCTGATAAAAATGCAATATTGGGACCATATTATTATTTTACATCTTATTCAAATGCATTAAACCAAATAGACAAATTAAAAGAAATAAATAAATCAAAATCATCTAATAAGAATATGGCTGGTGTTGTAAGATTTGCCATATATGTTGATAATGTAAAATATATACACAATTTTCCAAATGATCCAATTGACGAATCAAATATTAAGAGTGAAATGTTACAAGATGAAAATATAGATAGACAATCAGAAGTTCTAACAATGAGAATATCAGATCACGATGGCTTATGGACAGATGAATATGATAGCGCCTTTATTGGAAAGATAGAATTAGATAATGGAAAATTGTTAGAAAATACGCCTATTTTAGTTGTAAAAAATTATGAACAGCAACAATCATTAAGTTATCATTATGTATAAATATCCATTATGTATAAATATCCATTATGTATAAATAATAAAATTAATAATAATAATAAATAATAATAGTATACATAATGGCTAATTTTAATTTATTTAATTTTATAATATCCTTATTTAGTTTATTTATAATATATTATTGTGTGAGTAATGTACTATTATTTTACGGAATTGGACAAGAAATATATGGAATGTATTTATCATATTTTGTGTTTTTATGGATGAGTTCAATTATATTGCCGACAGATTATTCATCGCCTTAGAAAAATATTTCTTTAAGTAGGTATTTAATAATCATAATAAATATAATAAATATAATATTTATTATGCAAATTTTACAATAGTTAGGTAATTTATGGTAACAATAATATTAAATAATAATATTAAATGGTTTTGTAACTATATTCTAAAAATAAATTCTTTGATGTTATTTCCACTAATATACCATTAGCCCATACACCAAAACGTCTGTCATCATCTCCGTCATTTTCTAGACAAAAATGGTAATAAGTATATAAATTGTTATTTTGTTCTTTAACAAATTTATCAGAAATATGTGAATGTAATAAATGTTTATCATCAATAGTTTGACTAAATCCATATTTTAGTTGTTTTTCACTTTGTTCTTTTGTTAATTCATCAACTAAAATAGAATGACCACCAGTAATAATTAAATCTTCAATTAATTGATTTTCATCATCTTTAACCATTCTATACATGCATTTATAAATAGTATCTGCTTGATTATATAATGTATTGTAACCAATCATATCAATTCTTCTGTATCCATGTTTAAAACTCTTAACTAAATCTCCTTTTTTCAAGTTTTGTATGGGAATATATTCTTCATGAAAATTAGAATTTAAACAGAGAATTTTAGTGTCGTGATTAAAACAAGCGACAGCAGTGCTTTTGTAAATTCCATTACTACTATAAGAAGAAGCGTATAAATACTGAGAAGAATCAAACGCTAATCCAGATGGACTATTTATATTTGCGTATGTTATTATTATATTACTAATTGTATCAATTTTTACTATCGAATTACCAATCCGGTTCGCACAATATAAAGTTGTTCCGGCTTGATCAAATGCTAATCCATTAGGTCCATTTAATAATTGAGAAGAAACAAACGTTGTCGCCGTGCCAGATGTATCAATTTTTACTATCGAATTACCAAACTCGTTCGCACAATATAAAGTTGTTCCAGCTTTATCGAATGCTAATCCATTAGGTCCATTTAATCCAGAAACAAACGTTGTCGCCGTGCCAGATGTATCAATTTTTACTATCGAATTACCAAACTGGTTCGCACAATATAAAGTTGTTCCAGTTTGATCGAATGCTAATCCAGTAGGTCCATTTAATCCAGAAACAAACGTTGTCGCCGTGCCAGATGTATCAATTTTTACTATCGAACCAACATACTGGTTCGCACAATATAAAGTTCCAGATTGATCAAATGCTAATCCAGTAGGTGAATTTAATAATTGAGAAGAAACAAACGTTGTCGCCGTGCCAGATCTATCAATTTTTACTATCGAATTATCAAACCGGTTCGCACAATATAAAGTTCCAGATTGATCGAATGCTAATCCAGTAGGTCCATTTAATCCAGAAACAAACGTTGTCGCCGTGCCAGATGTATCAATTTTTACTATCGAATTATCATACGTGTTTGCACAATATAAAGTTGTTCCAGTTTGATCGAATGCTAATCCTTGAGGTTCATTTAATCTAACTGATGATGCAAAAAGATCCATTTTATAATATTACTAAATAATTAATCTTTTACAAAAAAAATAACCCTAAAAATTTGAACGAAAAATTTTATTAAATATGTTCTTTAAGTAGGTATTTAATATTATATAAAAAAATTGAAGTAAAGATATAATATTAATTCTATACAATATAAAGATAAAACATGGAACGCCGATTAAATAAAAAAGCTGAATTATATGTTACTACATTTAAAGATAATATTAAAGACAAGGTGTCGCAGTTAGGTATATCGTCTCAAACTGAAGTAAATAGTTTGATACAATATATATACGATTATGATCGTTTAACATTCGTTAAAGAAGATTTTCAAAAAAGAAAACGTGTCAAAAACTTTGTTCCCATATTTGATAGGTGTTGTGCAAAAAAGTCTACAAATGAACAATGCACACGGCGAAAAAAAGATGAAAGTGAATATTGTGGCACACATTCAAAGGGAACACCACATGGAATTATTGATACTCTGAATGAAACAAAATTAACTACTCAAAAAATTGAAGTATGGGCACAAGATATTAAAGGTATTGTTTGCTATATTGATGCAAATGGAAATGTATATCAACCAGAAGATATAGTTGTCAACAAGCTAAATCCAAAGATAATCGCAAAATACACAAAGGTCGGAGAACAATATAGTATCCCGGAATTGAATATTTGATAGTTGACTTTATATAATTGTAGAATTATTTATTTATATTAACCAAATGTATTTTCAAGTGAATAAGTTATATATAAATACCCATCATCTTCTCTTAAACGGTTGTATAACTTGTAAATAAGTTCACATGAAGGCGGAATGTATCCATTTATAAAAATAAATAATGCGAATTCAGCCTTTAATTGTAATCTTTTTCTTATTACATACATAAATTGTCCAATAGTCAAATCGTTCGGAACTAAATATTTATTTTTATCGATACTTGGACAATTACTTTTAGCATAAGCATTTTTTTCACATATAATAGGTATTCTATCCGGATACTTTTCTAAAATTCTCGAAGTTTCGTCTTTTCTCTCTTGAAAAGAATGTGTAGACTTATAATTCATAATATACAATTTGTAAAATATTTAAACAGATATACTTAATAATATATATAATGCTACATAAATATATATTATTATTAACATTGGTTGCACAAAGTGTATCATTTAAACCGAATGGTCATAATCTTTTAAGAAAGATTCATCTGTATTATAAGAAAGATAAAGATTCATTTTTAAAAAAAGATAATTTGTATAAATATGGACTTTATAAACCTAAAAGCAAAAATCAACAAAATTATGTAAATAGTTTAAATGACTATACGTCAAAAATAATAATAACTCATGGACCAGCTGGAACCGGAAAAACATTGTTTGCTTGTATTAAAGCAATAGAATTATTTAAATCCGGAGAAATAAATAAAATAGTTGTAACAAGACCTATAGTTCCAGTTGAAGAAGAAGAAATTGGATTTTTGCCGGGTAATATTATGAAAAAAATGGATCCATGGACTAAACCAATATTTGATTTATTTTCAGAGCATTATTCTAAGTCAGAGTTGGATAATTTAATTTACAAAAATAGTATTGAAATATGTCCACTTGCTTTTATGAGAGGTAGAACATTTAAAAATGCATTTATTATCGCAGATGAAATGCAAAATAGTTCACCAAATCAAATGAAAATGTTGACGACACGAATCGGAATAAACAGTAAAATGGTAATTACTGGCGATTTACAGCAAACAGATATTTTAAAGGAAAATGGATTGGGCGATTTTATTGATAAAATTAATTGTTATAATATATATAATAAAAACTCAAATTTAATAAATATCGTTGAATTAACAAATGAAGATATAGAGAGAAGTGAAATAGTTAAAAATGTTATAAATATATACAATTATGTACCTACATCTATATCGTCTACTGTCAAACGGAAATATACCAAGTCTATTAAACCTAAAATTGTGGAGTATACAGATAATATTAATACAAATATTAATAATAATACAAATATTAATAATAATACAAATATTAATAATAATATAAATAGTAATAATACATCAATTTTAAAAACAAATGATACTGATATACAAAAAATAAATAAAACTCTCAAAAAAAGTAATAAAAAAGATAAAATGAATGTTCAAGATAATGACGCCGCATTAATTCCAAAACATCATATTAGTAACCATCATATTAGCCCAGATTTTAGTTTATATTATGAAAATCATCAGTTTTAAATATTTATTATGCAAATTTTACAATAGTTAGGTAATTTATGGTAACAATAATATTAAATAATAATATTAAATAGTTTTGTAACTATATTCTAAAAATAAATTCTTTGATGTTATTTCCACTAATATACCATTAGCCCATACACCAAAACGTCTGTCATCATCGCCGTCATTTTCTAGACAAAAATGGTAATAAGTATATAAATCATTATTTTGTTCTTTAACAAATTTATCAGAAATATGTGAATGTAATAAATGTTTATCATCAATAGTTTGACTAAATCCATATTTTAGTTGTTTTTCACTTTGTTCTT
>Ga0214921_10004818_pt1 | contig 19530 bp, 15 predicted proteins | sample LL1505_MetaG_FD_177992 | JGI IMG/M metagenome (GOLD analysis project Ga0214921, IMG submission 177992) | Freshwater microbial communities from Lake Lanier, Atlanta, Georgia, United States - LL-1505 | ecosystem: Environmental > Aquatic > Freshwater > Lake | place: USA: Georgia | collected... | reverse complement strand
TTCTTAAAACTTTATAAATAATTTCTATATAATGTTCAATATCTTTTTCATTGTGTCTACCTTTAGTGCTTTTATTTGGTATTTTATTAACATAAAATTTAATTAATTCTAAAAGAAATTTATTCATAAATATAAAATATATTTTTTAAAAATAATTAAAATTTATAATTTTAATTATTCTACCACTTAATAATAATAAATAATCAAAATTCTTCTGGAACAAATCCAAAAACATTTAAATTAAATGCAAATGTTTTATATAGTACAATAGAATCTAATAAGATTGTTGTTGACTATGATAATAATAATCCATTAGGAAAAGGTTCTTTTTCAAAAGTTTATAAAATAAAATATAATGGCAATGATAAAAAATATATTTTTAAATTAACTAAAAAATATGAAACTAATAATTCAGAGTATAAATCATTAATATTTCATATATTATTACAGCGCCGTTTGAGGTCATATTCTCCAAACTTATTATCTAAAATATGCAATATTTATGAAACGGGAATATGTAATATAGATGGTAATGATTATTATTATTCAATAATGGATAATTGTGGTGAAGAACTTTTTAAATATATTAAAAATAATAGAGAAAAATATAACAATATAAAAAAAATTGTAGAATTAATGATTCAAATGTGTGAGTGTATTAAGGTAATACATGATGTTGGATATATGTATCTTGACTTTAAACCACAAAATTTTTTAATTGATGATAATGAAAATATTAAATTAATAGATTTTGGTTTAATTTTAAAAAAAAATACTATATTAAATTTTCCATGTGGAACACCTATATACATGTCACCTAGAATTTTATATTTATATTTAAAAAGAAAATCTTCTATCGAAATATTACCTGACTTAGATTTATTTTCAATAGGTTGTTTTTTTTTAGAAATGATTTATTATTGTATATTTAATGAATATTATATATATGAGGATAAAACCCTTGCATATAGTTCATTGCCATTATATAAAAGTAAAATGGTGTCAAATATATTCATTCGAAGAATATCTTATTATGAAAACAAATCATCTATTTTAGACGAAATCATAAATAAATTGATACCATCAAAAAAATTTTCTACAGATGATATTATAAAAATTATTTCAATAATAATGATATGTATTAGCAGTCATAAAAAACAATATACTATTGATCATCTTATTCGAGAATTCAATAAATTACTTTATTTTAAATATATAAATTCAAATAATTTAGGAAATATATTCAATATCATGCATAATTTATGTAATGCAATTATTAATAATACAAAATTTTATAATAATATTACGAGTAAAAAATTATGTTTTAGCCCCAATGTATTTTATATAATTAATGGACAAATTAAGGTAAAAAATAATGTAGATAAAGATACAGATGTAGATACAGATGTAGATAGATATGTAGATAGAGATGTAGATACAGATGTAGATACAGATGTAGATAGAGATATATCTAAAGATATATATAAATATACAGGTATAAATACATATACAGGTTCATCAAATAATAGAATAAAAGAATTTTACAAACCACCAGATTCATTTGATAATCCACCTGAATCAAATAAATTAATATCACTTGAACAAAAATATATATTTTCATTAGGTTGTTTTTTAATAGGAATGATATGTACAGAAATATATAATAGACCTACATTTTTTAATGATTCTATGGTATGTCCTATAAAAATAGATTTTAAAGATAAAATTAGTGAAAAAAGAAATAAATACACTGATGAAAAACATAGACAAAATTTAAATAAAATTAATTGTCGTTTGATAACATCGGGTCATTCTAAAGATGTATCTAACTCTGTATGTGATATAATTGATAAAATGGTTAATCCTTATTCAGAATATAGTTATAGATATATAAATATTGTTACAATTATTAATGATATTAATATATTAATACAATTGATTAAAAGAAATAATGAAAAATCTGTAACACTCAAAAATAGTCCAGAATGTTCTATACAAGATGGTTTTAATAAAAACAAAGAAATTAACAGTTTTTTTTCAAAGAGTAAATCATTATTAAAAAGTCTTATTACAAAAAGACAGCCCAAAAATGGTATATATAAACCTAAAATTAAATAAAATACTCTTTCGTATTTTTATAAAATCTCATTGACAAGTTGTAATCAATCTTACCAACATTTAATATAAAATATAAATATGTACTTCTTAAATTACATAATATAAAAAAAAACATATATATTTTTTTGAAATCATCACTAAATGAATTTTTACTATCCATCATATATATAGCAATCTGTTGTAAAATATACATGTGACTATAGAATAAATAAAAGTTATAAACAATAATTAATTTACACCAATTATTTATATCATTATCTTCAAAAATATATTTCTTAATATCTTGTACATCTCTTTTTATAAGTTGAAGTTTTGAAAGTGTTTCTGTATCCATTATTTTTAATAATTATATAAATATATATTCTTTATTTTAAATTACTTTTTATATATTATTATTTATTTTTAATTTAAAAATAAAAACGAATTTAAAGTGATTATAATTAAATAATATCAAAACAAACAACTATGGCACTAGAAATTCAAGAACAAACTTTAACACCTACTTTATTATGGTATCAAGACCCTTTTTTTGTTCATTTTACTTTAACAGTTCATAATGTTAAAAATGAGAATATTATAATAGATGATAATAGTTTTTCATTTACATCAAATACCCGTCCAAATTATTCAATTGAATTTGAATTGTTAAATAATATTAATAAGGAAGAATCAAGTTATTCTATAAAAGAAAAATATGTTAAAGTTATGTTAAAAAAAATAGACAGTGAAAAATGGACGTCTTTAACAAAAAATAGAAATATTTTTAAAAATAATATTAAAATTGACTGGGATTCGTGGTATGATTCTGATGCAGAGGATGAGGGTGATTTACCAAAATCAAGAAATGATTTTTCAAATGTAGATTTTTCAAGTATGATGCAACAAATGCAAGGTATGGGTGGAATGAATAATTTTATGCCAAATATGGAGAATGATAATGAAGAAGAAGATACTGAAAATGAAACAGAAAATTTGGAAATTATGGGTGAAAATATGGAGGAATTAATGAAACAAATAGAAGGTATGAGTAGTTCTGAGATGGAAGAATTTATGAAAAATATGGAAGGATTAAATGGCGAAGAAGACGAATGTGAAGATGGTGAATGTGAAGAAGATGGAAATTGTGAAGAATGTGATCAAGAAGCAGTATGTGAAGAAGAAGGAATAAGTGAAGAAGCTTCTGAATAAGATGTTATAAAAATACATATTAAACCTTTCCTCAATTAAGACAAACCAAAATTTTTTATTCATTTTTATAATTAGAATTATACTCTTCGTCGGTAATTAATCCAAAAGTTTTAAATATATTAAGGCGCTTATTAAAATTTTTAATTATATTTGTATCATGATCTATAAAAGACTTATATATTAAAAATGTATCTTTATAAGAAGGATTAAATTCCCAATTACAATATATTTTTTCTCTATCAAAAGTATTTACTGTTAAATTATTATTGTTATGTAAATTCTTATTTACAATGTCTTGATCCCAGCCATTGGTATTTATTAAATCAGTTAAGACGGTTTCAAAAAATGTCAGTGTTTTTACATTACAATTGATTAATATTAGTCCAATATTATAATAGCCACAACCATCATTATCAGCAAAACATAAGTCATTGTCTATATATTTATTAAAAAAATCATTCATCTCATTTATATTATTAGAATTGATAAATATAGTTGCATCTGTAAATATAATTGAACTGCCCATATTTTCCCTAATTTTTTGTAAAATCAATTCAATTTTAATAGAAACTCCTCCAAAAAATGTATGTCCTCCTTTATTTTTTAAATCGTCTATTTTAATTCCTTCTAAATCAAATATAGAACCAATGTTTTTATGAATATGTTCATTATAATATTCATAGATTGTTGAATAAAAATATATAAACTTCATTATATATATTATATATTATATAATATAATATAATATAATATAAATTAAAAGTTCTAAATTATTAAATTTTTACAAATCGCATAATTTAATAAATATTTTTTAAACGAATATAATTTTTTTATATACTAACTATATATAATGAGTTCTATTAAATTGCCATTTACATCTGAAATGAGAGGCGGTAATAAAAATTCATCATTTAAAATTATGACAACTGAACAATTAGATAAAAAAATAAATAAATATATTAAAAGTAAACTAAAAAGCGGTAGTTTGATAAATTATATTAAAGATGTATTTTATAAAACAAATAATATATCAAAATTAAAAAAAAAAAATAAAATTATAAGCAATACTAATAGTAATAATAAATCAATAAATTATATAAAAGCGAGTAAAACTAAAGAATATTATAAAAAACTATCAAAAAAATAATATTTTATTTAATTTTAAGAATATCATAATATTTAATTATATAAATATAAATATATGAAATATACTTGTATTTCAAATAAAATATGTATTTTAGTATGTATTATAATATCTATTATAATATTTATTGCAATATGTATTATAATATTTACTATACCAAATCATTTTAAATTTTGTGTTGAAAAAGACAATGATATTGAACATTTTTGTAAAATACCTGAAACAAATCCACAAGGTACATTAAATGATAAAAGAGTTGATTTAACTGATTATAAACCACAATCAAATATTTATACATCATCGTGTGATGAATATTGGAAAGATTGGCCATTAGAAATAAATAATACTATGGTGGAAGATTCACCTATAATTATTAAATCAGACGAATTAATTTTACCTAAAGAGAAACAATTTGCAGATAATGCTTATACACGTGGTTTAATAGATTTTAAAAAATTAGGCGATTTAATAACAGAATATGTAAAATTTGACCCATTAAGTTTATCTGATGAATTAGATATTGACCCTATTTCAAAAAAACCATTAAATTATCATTATGAATTAGAATATGCATATCATGAAAGAAATTCAAAAACATATATTAATAGATGGAATATATACAATCCAAGCGTTAAAATGTATTTTGAATACGATGATATTAAATCCGATATTGAAGATATAAATATATTAAATGGCGAATTTAAAAAACGCATTGATATTAAACAAAAAGAATTACTTGATAAATCACAGTTAGTTCTATATGGTATTATTCCATTTGATATATTTAAATATAAAATTATCAAAATACAATATATTAACAATGATATTAATAAACCAATATATATTATAGAAATAGTATTATATAGAGAATCAGACCTTTATATAAATACATATTCTTATATAGGATGGATTAGAGACGGTGATTCAAAACCTGTTATATCAAATGTAAAATATATTGGTCGTAATTCCACAGATAATTTTTTATTAGCGGATTTTTATAATAAAAATGAAATAAAACAACAAATATTAAATCAGAAATTTGATAATTCGTCATTAATAGAAATGAGTCCTGATGCAATAGTAGCACAAACAAAAGCACATCAGGAATCATATAAATTAAAAAATCAGTATGCATGCTTTAATATGAATTATGACCCTACAAATAAAAGTGAATACATATTACCATACTATTCAAGAGAATCATGTGAAACAAATTTAGACCCATATGGCAGAGAAAAAGAAGTTGGTATTTATGATACACCTTGTAAAAAAAATACAGATTGTCCATTTTATAAGGCGAATAATAACTATGATAATGATTTTGGTAAATGTCAAGAAGATGGTTATTGTGAATTACCAATTAATATGGAACGAATAGGGTATAGATATTTTAGAAATGACCCTAATAAAAAACCATTATGTTATAATTGTAAATCTGAATCTTTTCAAATATATTCTACTATGGATACATGTTGTGATGAACAGTTTAATACTGAAAAATATCATTTTCTAAAATCACCAGATTATGCATTTGATAATGATTATAGAGACAGACAAAATTATTTTAATAAAAAATATTGTTCAGAAAATAATGAATCTGGACAAATAACATGTAAAGATTATAGTAATCTTCATTAAGAGAAATTTTATTAATACAAATATAAATTTATTAATACAAATATAAATTTATTAATACAAATATAAATTTATTAATACAAATATAAATTTATTAATACAAATATAAATTTATTAATACAAATATAAATTTATTAATACAAATATAAATTTATTCATTTACATATTATGAAATAAATAATACTAGTTTAATTCATTATAATAATCCTTTGTCCAAAAACATCTTTCTGGATATAATGGAACATATTTTTTAGAACACTTAATAAATTCATTCTCTTCATCTTCCCATGTTAATAATGCTTTACGTGGTCTTTCCATAACTATATTTTTTGTTGAAAAATCAATGCCTAAGTACATTATATGAATATTAAGTTCTTTTGAAATATACCAGTATCCACTCCTTAGTTTATCAACACATTTACGTGTTCCTTCTGGCGCTATAAATATTAAATAATTATCATCTTTATTTTTTAATTTATTACATATTTGTTGTGTAATACCATTTTTTACTTTATATTTATCAGTATATTCTATATTTTTTTTACTAATGCTAATTAATTTAAATCTTTTATCAAAAAATGTTAAAATAGGAGTACATATAATTTCAAATTGTTTTTTCATTAAAACATACGTATCATAATTTTCATGTAAATATCCATAATAGAAAATAAGCCCTATAAAAAAATCATAAATCGACGTATGTGATGAAATAACAATAATTTTTTTGGGCATTTCATTTTTTTCTATAAGTTCAATTTTATAACCAAGATAATCTAATAATAATCGAAATAAATGAGATATATTAATAAATTTACTAAGAGGATATATTATAAATACAAATGAAAAAAAAAGTAATAATGTATAAAATAAGTTAAACATATTTTGTATATTTGTTATATATTTGTTATATATCTTTATAATAAATATTATTTATATTAATTTTTTAAATTTGTTAATAATATCTATACATAAATAATATTATAATTAAATAATTCAAAATCTTTTTTGTAATAAGTATTTATCAAATTTATAGAATCTTTATTTAAATAATTATAATATGATATTAAACTTGAAAAGCAATTAGAATTATAATTTATATTAAAATCAGTATATCCTATGTTAAACATATTATTATTTAGATTTTCTGTTTTAAGTATTCTTATGTTATTTAATAATTTATTATTTTCATCTGTTATAAATAAATGTTGCGGTAAAGAGTGATTATCATGGTTTAATAATAAATTTATTATTAATGCATTATATACATCTTCTTTTGATGAATTTATATTTATTTTACTATAATGAAATAAATCACTAATGGCCCTATCATATGGATTTCTAACAATAGTTATTATATCAAGATTATTTGTATTTATTTTAAAAAAATCTTTATATTTCATTATATCATTATATGTAATATGTTGTAATGAAGAATTTATTTTAATTATACTATATAATTTCTCATCTTCTAAAAATCCATACAATGATTTATTATTAAGTTCAATATTATATTTTTTACTAAAATATTGTTCTAATGAACTACCACCTGTTTTAGGTATGTGTATTAATAGTAAATTTACGTTTTCATCATTAAAATATGGCATTTTATTGTTAATTTATGAGTGTTTATAATATAAAACAATATTTTTATATTATTTTCTAATAAAAATATTATTTATACAATGTTTTTTGAAAAAAAAATATAATTTACACACATTTATACACATTTATACACATTTATACAAATTATGATTTATTTTTAAGCAAAAATTAAAAATTTTATAAAAAATGCTTAAAAAAAGTTGAAAAAACAGGTGACGTAACGGGAAATCGCAACGGTGATACGTTATTGAACAACTTTTTAATTGACCGTTAATTTACCATTCCTCAAAAATCATGTTTTTTAAGCAAAAATTAAAAATTTTATAAAAAATGCTTAAAAAAAGTTGAAAAAACAGGTGACGTAACGGGAAATCGCAACGGTGATACGTTATCGCGAGACTTTTTAATCGACCGTTAATTTACCATTCCTCAAAAATCACGTTTTTTAAGCAAAAATTAAAAATTTTATAAAAAATGCTTAAAAAAAGTTGAAAAAACAGGTGACGTAACGGGAAATCGCAACGGTGATACGTTATCGTTAAAATCCTAAAATTATACTAAATTTTTTAACGATAAATTTTTAAGACGGATTTTAAGCAAAAATTTTATAAAAATGCTTAAACCTAAGTCGTAATCTGTTTTTAACAAATCAGGTGACAAGTATTCAAAAAAGTTGAAAAAAAAAGTCCAAAAGCTATGGCATTTTAGAGCCTTTTTTCAAAAGTGTAAAAAACATAAAAAACAGGTGACGTATATGATATTGTGTTTAAAAAAATGTTAAAAAGGTGACGAGTAACAAAAAAAAAGGTCAAAAAGCTATGGCATTTTAGGGCCTTTTTAGAAAGTGTTAAAAACATTAAAAACAGGTGACGTATATGATATTTCGTTTTAAAAAACGTTAAAAAGGTGACGAGTAACAAAATAAAAAGTCAAAAAGCTATGGCATTTTAGAGACTTTTTCAAAAAAATAATTTTTAAAAACAGGTGACGAGTATCATATTTTAATACATCTTTCAAAAACAGGTTACGCAAAATCAAGTCAAAAAACATGATCGCTCTAGGTGACGTAAAGGGATTTTTAAAAAATAACTTTTTTCTTAAAAAATATTTAAAAATATTATTGTATATTACACAATATTATTTTTTATTTTTTAAAAAAATAATTTAAAATAAAATTTGAATTTCGAAATTTCAAATTTAGATACATTTTTGTGTAAATTACATGTTTTTACAAATTTATTGATAAAATCATATTTTTAAAGTATTGTTAATTATACAATAATTTATATTAGTTTTAGCAAAAAATATTTTTATTGATAACAACTTTTAAAAATTTACACAAAAATTTATCTAAATCCGACTTTCAAAAAAACAGTTTTTTAAAAAATAAATTTTTTCGGAAACGCCGATTTTTTTTTTCAGATTTTCAAAATTGAAAAAACTTTTTCAAAAATAAAATTTTTCAATTGTCAAATTTAGATACATTTTTGTGTAAATTTTTAAAAGTTGTTATCAATAAAAATATTTTTTGCTAAAACTAATATAAATTATTGTATAATTAACAATACTTTAAAAATATGATTTTATCAATAAATTTGTAAAAACCTGTAATTTACACAAAAATGTATCTAAATTTGGACTTTGATTTTTAATTTTTGTTTTTAGACTATTTTATTGTATAATTTTTAATCAAAAACTATTTATTTTTATTGTTAAATTATTGTACATACTATATAATATTATTTATTAATAAAAATATTCTATATTATAAATAAATTATTGTATTTAGAATATGTATTTAGAATATGTATTTAGAAAAATGTATTTAGAAATATATATTAAAGACAAATTAAATATCTATATTTAATATAATGAATGATAAAAATTCTTATTTTGAATGTAAAAGATGTAGTTTTAAATGTGATAAAAAAAAGAATATGGAAAAACATCTTAATCGAAAAATATTGTGCATTAAAAAATTTGATTCTTTTTGCATGAATGATGAAGAATTATATAATTTATCATTGATTAAAAATTACATAAAATCTGAAGATAAAACAAATAATAAATTCATATGTGAAAATTGTAATAAATATTTTAATAGGAAAGACTCTTTACAAAGACATTCACATAGTTCATGTAAAATAATAAAAAATAATAATAAATTTATAAAAGATTCGCGTGATTCATTAGAAACAGAAAAAAATATTTTAGAAAACACAATAGATAATGATTCTATAAACCGTGATATAAATAATAATATTCATATTAAAATTACTGAAAAAAATAATGATGAACTTCATAAAAACATATATGAAAATTGTAATTATAAAATACGTGGAGAATTAAATAACAGAATATATGATGATATAGACCAAAATAAAGATCAAATTAAAGAGATAAATGATGAAATTCTTAATAAATTAATAAACGGTAATAATAGTGAGAAAATAACAAAATTATTAAGTAGTAGAATAAATGTAATATCAAATTTACAGAATTCAAATAATAATATAATAGATAATAGCATAAATCATATAGATAATAGCATAAATAATTTTAATATTACGATTGTAAATTCATTTGATCAAGCATGGACAACAAGTCATATTGATGATAAAACAAAAGTTTTATTATTATTAAATAAATGTAAATTTACAACAACATTAGAAAATATATTAGAAAATGAAGTCAATCTGAATGTACTCATTGATAAAAAAACAGATAATGGTATAATATATGAAAACAATACCATGAAAAATACAACAGTAAAAGACATTGTAAAAAGAACTATGGAAAAAATATATAAACATTTAACTGATTTTACAAATGAAGCACAGATATATAATATCGATATAGATATGGTAAATGACCAAATAATGATAGCAGGAAAGAAGTATGACGAATTTAAAAAAAATAAGACCATACAAGAAAAAGTAAATACATGTATCAAAGATATATATTGTAAAAAACAACTTAATACATATGGAGCTTTGAACAAAATAAATCATTTTAATCAAAAAGATGGTTATTAAATATTTATTTATGAACTATCAATCGTTGATTAATATTTCTATAATTATTTTCAATAATATTATCGTATTGGTTTTGTCGTTGAATACGATAATTATCATCATCTAATCTTTTGCGTTCTAAATACTCATTTCGTCTTTTATCTTCTGGAGATAAATCATACGATAATTTTGAACGCTCATTTTCTAAATGATCAATTGAATTATATGTTTTATATTTCACTTTATTTACATCGATTAACATAGTCTCATCAATGTGTGCTTTTTTATAATCAGTATAAGACAAATTATTACTTGCATTCACTGAACCAAAATCGTCAATTTCATCGATACCTCCTAAAAAAGTTGTATTTAAATTGACTAATGACGATTCTAATGCTTCTGGATCTTTATATTCAATTAATTCATTACTCTTTTTTTTATTAGATTTTACATTATTAAAATGTGCATTAAAAATATCATTATTAAATTTATTACCGAATATTTGTTCATCCTCAATTTTATCAGAAATATTTTTGCTCGCTAAATCACCATAACCTTTATCAAACGAAGATGGAATTTTATATTTTTCAAAAATTTTATTAAATTGATTTATATCAAATTTATCTTTACTAACATATATATTTTCAACGGCTTCATTAATATTATCTTCGTATTTCATGTTTGTAACAGGTTTTTTCATTTTTTGATTAAGACTATCCTTCTCTTCAGATTTTTTTAATAAATAGATATATGATTGTGTAATAATTTGAAACATATCTTTATATTTTTCACCAGCTCTATCTGGGTGATATTTAAGTGCACTTTTTTTATAAGCCTTTTTAATACGATTAATATCATAATCACTATGTTCTAAACCTAATATAGACCATGGGTCATATTTTTGTTCAAATAATTCAATCTGTTTATTTAAATATTCTTCCTTTTGATTTTGCTTTTTTTTAAAATTATTTCTACGTTCAACCTCTTCTCTTTCAAATTCTTCATTTTCATTAATAATAGTTTTTTTGTATTTAGAAACTTCATCATTAAAATTATATGGTGTAAATTCAATATTATCAAAATTTTTTTTAGGTTCACTTAGTTCATTATTTGAATTAGATGGATAATTTATAATTCGTGAATTTTTATTTTTATCAATATATATGTCAGATAACATATTTCTCTCCATCAAAGCATTATTTGAATATGTTTTTTCATTTATTTTTTCTATAATATGATTATCAATGTTTTTATTAAAGTCTTTTTGTGATTCATATGTTTTTTGAACATTATTATAATAATCATAAATAGGTTGTTGTTTTGGTGGAGGAGGTTGTTGTCTAAAATATTCTTGATTAGATGTTTCATAATTTTGTTTTTGAAAATTACGATTTTTGGAATTATATTCATCATTATTATTTAAATATTCATTATTAAAATTATTATTATTATTATTATTATTAACTAAAGGATTTTTATTGATTTTTTTAGTAACAGATTCTTTTTTTTTAGATTTCTTTTTAATAATATATGTGTCATTTTGACCAGATGGTTGATTACCCATTATATTAATATAAATATTAAAAAAAATCATTTAACTTAAACTTAAATTTATTTTGTATTATAATATTATATTAAACTTCATCTAATAAAAATATTCCATATTATAATTATTTTGTATTATTGATGGTTGAATATATGGATTTATGAAATATATTATAAAAGAGAATATTGCAACAATCCAACACCAATAAGAACCATAATAATTGTCATTTTTAGTAAATCCATATAAAATTTTATTAAACAAATAATGAACATTATTCTTATCTTCCATAACAATTAAGTAAAACGGAAATAAATAATAAATTAAAAACATTATTGTAAATATCGGTTTGTTTAATGGAGATAATATAAAAAATAATATTATAACACAAAGTAATATTGTATAATTATATTTTGATGGAAATCCCCATATTAAATGTCCTGTTCTTTTATCAGGATATGATATAAAAGTATATCTTTTATTTTTACGATAAAATAAATAATAGAATGTTATAAATATACCAAACAGTAAAAATAATAATGAAATAATAAATAATATTTTATATAATAATCTATAAATAATTGTTTTATATAATCTATCTAATTTAATACCAATCATAATAGATAATGGATGAAAATATAATAAAATACATGCAAGAACAGAACCAACAATGTTAAAAATTTTCATTTTTTTATTTTGTCCTATCCACATAAATGTTTCAAATAGTTGCATTGTTCCATATGAAATTATAAAGAATGCAAATAAACGATCATTATATAAGTTTCGTTCATATAATTTATAACATATACCTAATATAATAAAAAAACTAATAATTGAAATTGGTGCATTCCAACACATTATATAATAATTAATAATATAATAAGTAATAATATAATAATTAATAATATAATAAGTAATAATAATAATAAAAATCATTCAATAATTTCAATGCGTAATTTTTCAAAAATATTTTCCGCCATTAAAAAAATCCACAACTTAAGATTAACAACCTTATTTATATAAAGTTCCCTTTTAAAATCATTATATTGAATTGTACATTTTAAATTATTTTCATCTATAACAAAATTTACAATTGATTTAAATTTATGGGGAACTAAATAAACTGTCTCTTCTAAATTATATTCTGGAATATAAACATTACAAGACATTTTATTAGGGTTAAATTCGATAATATATCCAATTGTTTCTATAAAATTACATTTTTCCTTTAAACTATATAAAAAATTTAGTCTTCTAATATTTCTATCAAGCTTACGAGATTTTTTAGTAATATTATTAATATGTAAAATTATTCTATTTAATTCTGAAATTTCATATAAATCTTTATTATTAATTAAAATAGCATGAATAAATAGATCAATCGCTCTCCTAATAGGACTTGTAAAGTGTGTATAATAATCATTCCCAAGTTTTGAATGTTTATATATATTTAATTCATCGCCGTCATTATTATCCGCATTATATAAAACATATTTTGCAGATTTTTCTATTCTAAGTTGTAAATATTCTTTTAATTTATTTATAATTTCATTATTATCTTGATTTTCATTATTATCTTGAATTCTATTTTCGTCTTTATTTATATTTTCATAATTAATTTTATTGATTTCAGACGCATAATGTACACGCAATATTATATTTTTCAAATCACTATTATTTTTTAATAAATGATTCGCAACTGTTTTATTTGCAAAAATCATCCATAATTCAACTAATTTATGTGAATTTTTTATACATTCATCATTATTAAAAAATTTAGATGAAACTTTAACAAATCTTTTTAAAAATTCATTACTATTATATGTTTTTTCAAAATTATCATAATTGTCCTTACGAATATTTTTAACAATCGTTGGTTTAATTATATAATTTAATAATTCATAGTTTTCATTAATATTTAATATTAATGATAAAGCATATCTTTTTTCACCTTCTATTAAAGATACATAATTTTCAGAATATATAGCAGGTAAAATATTATATATTTTATGTGGCATATATATAGTTGTACCTATATCCATTATTTCTTCAATCATATCCTTAAAAAAATAATATGGACATGCAATATGAATACCTATTTCATATAATAGTTCACCAGTTGTATCATTCTCAATTTTTTTGAAATGGAATGAATCATCAATATCTTTTGAATCAATGGGGTCAATTGAAAATACTTCATAATCAACAATACTATTTCTTAAATTTTCTAATAGTTCATTATGTTTTAATTTTAAATTACTATCTATTTTTAATGTTTTATTTCTAAGACCATGATATATACGCAAGTGTTCATATTCAGATTCTTTATTGCCTAATACTCCAATTTTTTCAATAACAATACCATGTGGTAATTTTTGATATATAGTCCATTCTTTAAATTCAATAATACAATAAATATTTGATAAATTATTTTTACATACGGTCTTAATATTATAAGTTACATAAAAGTTAGGATATTCTTTTTTTGTAGGTTTAAATAAAAATAATTGTTTTCCATTAGAATTATTATATTTTATTTTAGAATCTAAATATAATATACCAATAATATGCACATTTTTTTTTAAAACACTTTCTTTTATTCCAACAACTTTAAAAGTCTTTTCTTCACAACTACAACCATCTAATTCATATAAATATACTAAATCTCCCACAATAGCACGATTGTTTACTACAATATTTTTAGTATCTCCCTCAAAATAAAATATACCATTATCCGCTTTTAATACTTCAGTTTTAAAGTTATTTAAAACATCTTCATCTTCAATATATTCATCATAATATTGCATTCTATTATACAATTTGATATTTAAAATGATTGTTTTAAAAATATTTAAATAAAGATGATTAATATTTAGAGCAGTGCGTATTTTAAATGCCAGTTTATTTTTTATAAATTTTAGGTTTTCTATGTTTTGTTGATATATGTTATATTTTTATTATATTATATAAATCTTTTTTATATTCATAAATAAAATAATTTTTATAATGTTTTTCTTTTAATTTGTTTATTGAATTATTCAAACTTTCTTTTAATTTTAATAAACTCATTGGTTTATCAAGTTTTATATAATGTTTTAATTGATTAAACCATTGTTCTATACAATTTAAACGTGGATGATAAGGACATGTATATAATAAATAATTTCCACTATTTTTTATAATTTTTTTAGTTTCTTCTTTTTTATGAATTTGTCCATTATCTAATATAAATAATTTATTTTTTACTTTATCATCTAAATTAAAATTTTTAATTACATTAAAGAAAGCTTTTAATTCTTCTTTTTCATTTCTGTCTTTACCTCTATATGTTTTAGGAAAATGTTCAAAAGTCGCTCTTTTACGAGTAATATTATTATCTCTTATAATATTTGATAAATATTGCCTACATATTGATAAATCTGTAAATTTATTATGTAGTTTTTGATGTAATAATTGCATATGTATATCATTATTATTTCTTAATTCATCCTTTATAAAATCAATATGTATTTGTTTTATTTTATAAGAACCTTTTTCTCTTTCTTTTCTATCTAAATCTTTTATTTTACTATATTTCAAAACCCATCTTTTCAAACTTCTATGAGAACATTCAAAAATATCACAAACTTTCTTAAAATTTTTAATTCTATTATAATAATTAACAGCTTTTAATTTTAAATCCGATGAAAATTGTTTTACCATAATATTTAAAAATTAGATATTATATTGTTAAATTATTAAAAATTGAAAAAAAAATATATATAATATCAATTATATAATATGAAATATACATAATTATATATGGCAATAATTATTACAAAAGACGCAAAATATAAGTTTGATATAAATTTACTTAAAGCATCATTTTCACAAATAATAGAAAATGCTAAAAAAGAATGGAATATTATATATGAAGAAAAAAGAGAAAATAATGATGGATTATGTATATGCCAACGTAAAGTTAAAAATATAATTTATATGTATAATATAATTACTAAAAATACAATTATTGTTGGTTCAACTTGTTGTAAAAAATTTAATATGAGTAATAATATATTAAATAATAAAATTCTAACTAATATATTAAAAAATAGTTTAACTAAAGGAGAATATACAAATATAGATAATATTATTACATATTGCCAATCAGTTGAAGAACAATTATTAAATCATTTTCAAACAAATTTTGAGAAAATAATTAAAAATATTGAAAAAAATACATTAGAAGAAGATAGGTATTTTAGTTCGTATTCTTATTGTTGTCAAGAATTAAAATCACTTTCAACTGATATTAATGAATTAATTCAATCATATAATTTAAATTATTTAGATAATATTTATATATTAATTACAACTAGACTAAATAAATTAGTTGAAGAAATATATAATTATGAAAAATCACTAATTTATTGTGTTAAGACATATACCGAAAATCGTATACCTGGATTTGGTAGAGATACTATTGAATATAAAAAATATTTTAATAATTTAGAAAAATGTCAAAATTATATTAATGGATTACCACCAATTGGTTATACAAAATATTCTGGATATAATAATGAAGATACTTTATTAAAGATTGAAATATTATTGAATAATCAAATTATTAAAGAAATAACTAAACCAACAATTTATTGCGTTAAGCTATACATTGAAAAATATCAACATGAGATAAGAAGTATTTTGGAGTATGAAAAGTGTTTTTATACTTTAGAAAAATGCGAGAATTATATTATGAAATTACCATTAATTGGTTTTACAAAAAAAAATTATGCAAATCATTTATGTGATTATTCAGAAGATACTATATTAAAGATTGAAATATTATTAAATAATCAAATTATCAAAAAAATAAATGATACAAATAATATAAAAAATTTAGATGAAATTAATATTTAATCAAATTTAATATAAAAATAGAAGATATTAAAAAATTACTAATTATTTTATAAAATTTAATTAATATACAATAAATATCATTAATAATAAAGACATTTATTAACTTTATATAAAATTAATATTTTTACTACATTAAAAACATTTATAATATAGAAATGATATTTATAAATTATTTTTTAATTACATAAATATATTTAAAAATTAAACTAATTATTTATATATTATGGAATCGTCTATTGATTATAAAGATTTATATGAAAAATTACTTATTGATTATAATTTAATTAAAGATAAATTAAAAACTTATACTGCACCTAAAAGAAATAAAACTTTTTATGAAAATCATAAAGATGAAATTAAACAAAAAGTTAAAGAATATCAACAAAAAAATAATTATAAATCTCAAAGAACTCCTGAACAATCTAAAGAATATAATAAAAGAGCTTATGAAAAAAGAAAATTAAAAATATTAAATGAAAATAATATAAATATTTAATTACGTTTAAAAGTATTTAAATAAATATTTATATAGATTATATATGAAAAAGAAAAAACATAAAAACAATTTTTTTGATAAAAATATAAAAGACTATAATTCAAATAATGAACAAATTTATAAAGTTATTAAAGTTCCTTTAAAATCTGTTTTTAAAAATTATGATAAAATTCAACCTATTATTGAAGATACTGTTAAAGATATTAATCAATTAGTTATAATTGGATATCAATTTTTAAGATTATTTTTATTAGAAAAATTTAATAATAATCAAGAATTTCCGATTATTAATAAACAGTTTATTTTAGATATTCTTAAAACAATTGGAATAAATAATACATCAAGAGGAAAATCTACAAATAATGATAAAATTAAAAATAAATCTATTAAAGATGAACTTAAAATATTTTATAATAATACTTTTTATAAGCATGTTTTTATTAGACCAAACATTACAAATAAATCACATATTTTAGAACAATCTGCTAAAGAGATGCTTACATGTATTAATAATAACATATCTTTACATTTTTATAAACATTTATGTAAGTACATTAATGAATTATTTAAAAATCCTGTTTCTACAATTATTAAAGAAAACTTTATTAACAAAAATATGAGAAAGGAATTATATAAAGAGTTAAATATTAATATTCGTAATTTAAAAAATGATTTATTAAATAATAAAATTGAAGACTCTAAACCAATATATCATCAATGGATAAAAAATAATCGTTTATTATTATTTCCTGAAAAAATAAGTGTATCTATTGTATATGATGTTAAAGCAAATCCTGAAAAGTATTTTAAACATGCTTTCTACATTAATCAAAAAATAGAAGAATTAGGAAAAAGATGTTATCAAGTTATACCTCAAAGAAATAATATTATTCCTAAGCATATAACTTTAAATACAAGTGCTATTGTTGATTTAATAGATGATAAAAAGAAAAATATTTTTTGTTTTGGTAAAAGTGAAATTTTATTAAATTGTAAAAAATATCAAAAATATGTTTGGAAAACTTTATTAAAATTAGAAAAAAAATCTATTTTTAAGACTAATTCTAAATATACTTTTTATAATGAAATTAAAACAGATGGTTTTGATTGTATTTTATTATTTATAAATAAAAAATATAAAAATAAAGTATTTGGTGATAAACTACCTATTTATGAAAATGAAATAGTTTTTGATAAATTAGAAGATTTTCAAAAAGGTAGATGTAAAAAATATTTAGAAGGTAATTATAAATTTATAGGTGTTGATCCTGGAAAGAAACGTCCATTTACAATGATTGATGAAAAAGGTAAATTTTTTAAATATTCAGCAATGAGAAGAAGATTTGAAACATACTCTAAAAGGTCTAATTATGTTATTGAAACAGAGAAAAAGAAAAATAATATTATTGAAAAAGAAACAGAAATATCTAATTTTAATTCAAGAACATTAAATATAGATAAATATACAGATTTTATAAAAAATAAGAATATAATTAATAATAATGTTAAAGATTTTTATAATAATATATTGTTTAGAAAATTATCTTTTAGAAGGTATACAAAAACAAAACAATCAGAATCAAATTTATTAAATGAAATAGAAAATAAATATTTGACAAAAGACGATAAAGATAAGGGTAAAAAGATAGTACTTTTATATGGTGATTATAGTATTGGAACATCAATGAAAGGATGTTATAGTACGCCAAATTTAGGATTAAAAAGATTATTATCAACACGATTTGAAATATATGATACAAATGAGTATAAAACAAGTAAATTATACAATAAAACATATAAAGAATTAAAGAATGTAAAAATAAGGAAAGGTAAACATGTAAAATCTCTACACGAAATACTAACTCTAAAAGAGGACACTGAAAAGCGTATA
>Ga0214921_10004817_pt1 | contig 19531 bp, 22 predicted proteins | sample LL1505_MetaG_FD_177992 | JGI IMG/M metagenome (GOLD analysis project Ga0214921, IMG submission 177992) | Freshwater microbial communities from Lake Lanier, Atlanta, Georgia, United States - LL-1505 | ecosystem: Environmental > Aquatic > Freshwater > Lake | place: USA: Georgia | collected... | reverse complement strand
TGATCACCTCCTGAATCACCACCGCCTCCAACGGCTTTTTAATCAGATCCAGGCCCTTGCGCGCCATGCCCGAGGCCAGCGCGTAGCCAATCAGTACGTGCAGCGCCACGACGATGACCACGCCCTTGACCCGGCTGCTGGGATCGTGCGTGCCGTAGCTCGAGGGCGTGATCGACGCGTTCATTGAACAAACTGCTCCGCGCCAATCACCGCAATTTTGGTCAAACCCACCCGGCGACTGCTGGAGAGCACGTTGGCAAATACGGCATAGCGCGCGTCTTTGTTGGGGCGAATGTGCACCTCCGCCTGACTGCTTTGCTTACTGACCGCCTTCATCTTCTCGTCGAGTTCCTGGGCCGTGACGGGTAATCCCTGCCAATAGACCACGCTACTGGCATCAATGTCGATCTGGATTTTTTCGGGCTTGACCTGGTTGGTCGGCGGTGCGCCCACCGGCATTTCCAGGGTGACGGAGTGCAACTGGATGGGGATGGTGATGATCAGCATGACCAGGAGCACCAGCATCACGTCAATCAGCGGCGTGGTGTTGATGTCCATCATCACCTCGGGCTCGTCGGAGCCGCTGGTGTTTCCTACGTTCATGGCCATGGCGATTGAGGACTTCGTTTGGGGGATACAGAACGCAGCGATCAGTTCAGCGCCGGGGGCTCGGTGATGAAGGCGACCTTGACAATGCCTGCGCGCTGGCAGGCCAGCAGCACCTTGCCCACGCCTTCGTAGCGGGCCGCCATATCGCCGCGTACCTGCACTTCGGGCTGGGGCTTCATGGTCGCGACCTTTTTGAGTTTGTCCACCAACGCATCCACGTTGTCGATGCGGCTGTCAAACCAAAACACCTTGCTGTCTTTGTCCACCGAGATGATGATGTTCTCGGGCTTGGACTCCCGCACTTCCACCCGCTCCTTGGGCAGCACCACGGGAATGGAGGTGGTGACCACCGGAATAGTGATCAGGAAGATGATCAAGAGCACCAGCATCACGTCGACCAGGGGTGTGGTGTTGATGGTGGACATGACGGCGTCATCGCCGTCGGTGCCCGCTCCGACGTTCATGGCCATGCGGGCCTCAGGCCTTGATGGTGCCCAGCACCACGGCGTGCAGGTCGCTGCCGAAGGCCCGCACCTCGTCCATTACTGCCTTGTTGCGCCGCACCAGCCAGTTGTAGGCCAGCACCGCAGGCACGGCCACAGCCAGGCCAATGGCGGTCATGATGAGTGCCTCGCCCACGGGGCCGGCCACCTTGTCAATGGAGGCCTGGCCCGAAATACCAATGGCGGTGAGCGCGTGGTAGATGCCCCACACGGTGCCAAACAGCCCTACAAAAGGTGAAATTGAGCCCACCGTGGCCAAAAAGGCCAAGCCGCCCTGCGCGTTGCTGTTGATACGGTCGACCGCACGCTGTATGCCCATGGCCAGCCAGTCGTTGACCGGAATGTGGCCCATCAGGCCGTCGTGTTTCTGAACCGCATTGCTGGCGGCGTCCGCCAAAAAGCGAAACGGGCTGTCAGCATCCAGCGCTTGGGTGCCTTCAGCGACCGTTTTGGCGCTCCAAAAAGCTTGCGCGGCGCGGGCCTGCTTGGCCATTTTGGCTTGCTCGAGCCACTTGACCACCAGAATGTACCAACTGCCCGCGCTCATGATGAGCAGCAAGATCAGCACGGTTTTGGCCACCAGGTCGGAGCCGCTCCACAGGGCTTCTAGGCCGTAGGGGTTGGCGCTGGCGTCAGACGCAATCGCAGCCAAGGATGGAGCGCTTGCCGCAACTATCTGCGCGAACGCGGGCGGGCCTCCCGCCGCCAAGGCCACTAGCACTACCTGAGATGCAAATAAAACGTGTTTTGAACTGCCTATTCCCATTTTTTTCATCCTGCGAACACCATTGGTCTTGCGCACTTTATCAGAGCACCCCCCGCTGATTGAGGGCCTGAATGGCCGATCAAAGCGGTCTGTGCACCCGGACGTAAAATTTACCTTTGCTCGCAACCTCCTCCAACACCATGTCCGACAAAATCATCCCCATCCAGCCTATCAACCGCCGCAGCGCCAATATCACCGAGGGCAAGTCCCGCGCGCCCAACCGGTCCATGTACTACGCCATGGGCTACGAAGAGTCTGACTTTAAGAAACCCATGGTCGGTGTGGCCAATGGCTACAGCACCATTACCCCTTGCAACAGCGGTCTGCAAAAGTTGGCAGATGCGGCCATCGCCGGCATTGAAGAGGCCGGTGGCAATGCGCAAGTGTTTGGCACGCCCACCATCTCGGACGGAATGGCCATGGGCACCGAGGGCATGAAGTACAGCCTGGTCAGCCGCGAGGTGATCTCGGACTGTATTGAGACCTGCGTGCAAGGCCAGTGGATGGACGGCGTGGTGGTGGTCGGCGGTTGCGACAAAAACATGCCCGGCGGCATGATGGGCATGCTGCGCGCCAACGTGCCGGCCATTTACGTTTATGGCGGAACCATCCTGCCGGGCCGCTACCAGGGCCAAGACCTGAATATCGTGAGCGTGTTTGAGGCGGTGGGCCAAAACGCCGCGGGGAACTTGAGCGACTTTGACCTGCACGAAATCGAGCAACGTGCCATTCCCGGCCCCGGCTCCTGTGGCGGCATGTACACGGCCAACACCATGTCCAGCGCGTTTGAAGCCCTAGGCATGTCGCTCGCCTATTCCAGCACCATGGCCAATCCGCACGACGAAAAGATGAATTCGGCCAAAGAATCAGCCAAAGTGCTGATCCAAGCCATCAAAAACGACCTCAAGCCCCGCGACATCGTCACCCGCAAGTCCATCGAGAACGCCGTCGCGGTGATCATGGCCACCGGCGGTTCCACCAATGCGGTGCTGCACTTTTTGGCTATCGCCCACGCCGCCGGGGTGGAGTGGACGATTGACGACTTTGAGCGCGTGCGCGTCAAAACCCCCGTCCTGTGCGACCTGAAACCCAGCGGCAAGTACCTGGCCGTTGATTTGCACCAGGCGGGTGGTATTCCCCAAGTGATGAAGACGCTGCTGGCCGCCGGGCTGCTGCATGGCGACTGCATCACCATTACCGGTCAAACGATTGCCGAAGTGCTCAAAGATGTGCCGGCCGTGCCGCGCGCGGACCAGGATGTGATTCGCCCGATCGACAAACCCATGTACGCCCAAGGCCACCTGGCGATCCTCAAGGGCAACCTGTCTCCCGAAGGCGCTGTGGCCAAAATTACCGGCCTGAAAAAGCCCGTCATGACCGGGCCCGCCCGCGTGTTTGAAGACGAACAATCGGCCTTGAAAGCGATTTTGGCCGGCAGCATCGTGGCCGGTGACGTGATGGTGCTGCGTTATCTGGGCCCCAAAGGCGGCCCGGGGATGCCGGAAATGCTGGCGCCCACCGGCGCGCTGATCGGCGCCGGCCTGGGCGAAAGCGTTGGTTTGATCACCGATGGCCGTTTTTCGGGCGGAACCTGGGGCATGGTGGTCGGGCACGTCGCGCCCGAAGCTGCTGCGGGCGGAACGATTGCGCTTATTCATGAGGGGGACTCCATCACCATTGACGCGCATGCTTTGCTGCTGCAACTCAATGTGCCCGATGCCGAAATCGCGGCACGCCGCGCCGCTTGGACCGCCCCCGCGCCGCGTTACACCCGGGGCGTCCAGGCCAAGTTTGCCTTTAACGCGTCCACCGCCAGCAAAGGCGCGGTGCTGGACAACTATTAAGTTGGCAGCCGTCCTGAAGGGGGTCGCACGGATTGCCGCCCTGTGCGGTGGTCTGCTGCTCGGCACCGTGGTTCGGGCCGATCCGGCCGCCGAAGCGGCATTTGCCAAGTCCAAGAACTGCCTGGCGTGCCACGCCGTCGACAAAAAAGTCGTGGGTCCGGCGTTTCAAGCGGTGGCGGAAAAATACCGCCAAGACCCGGGCGCCTCAGAGCGCTTGGCCCTGAAAGTTCGCCAAGGGGGCAACGGCGTATGGGGCGTGGTCTACATGCCCGCCAACGGCCAAGTGTCGCCCGACGAATCTAAACGGCTGGTGGCTTGGGTGCTGAGCTTGAAATAGCCCCTGCACAAGCACGAAAAAAATGCCAGCACGGTTTGCACCGGCTGGCATTTTTTGTTCCGCAGCCCCGACGGGGCCGCAGAGGGGCGGTTTAGGCGGCGAAATTCGCTTGGGGAAATTCCCAGTTAACCAGCTTGTCGAGGAAGGTTTCCACGAACTTGGGGCGCATATTGCGGTAATCGATGTAGTAGGCATGCTCCCACACGTCCACGGTCAAGAGCGCTTTGTCAGCCGTGGTCAGCGGCGTACCCGCGGCGCCCATGTTGACGATGTCTACCGAGCCGTCGGCCTTTTTCACCAGCCAGGTCCAGCCTGAGCCGAAGTTACCCACTGCCGATTTGACAAACGCTTCCTTGAAGGCCGCGTAGCTGCCCCACTTGGCCGTGATGGCCGCGGCCAGCGCGCCGGTGGGTTCGCCACCACCGTGGGGCTTCATGCAGTTCCAGAAAAAGGTGTGGTTCCAGATTTGCGCGGAGTTGTTGTAGATGCCGCCGCTGGATTTCTTGATGATCTCTTCCAGCGTCATGGCCTCAAATTCCGTGCCCTTTTGCAGGTTGTTGAGGTTAACGACATAGGCGTTGTGGTGCTTGCCGTGGTGAAACTCCAGTGTCTCTTGGGAATAAGCAGGGGCCAATGCGTCAATGGCATAGGGGAGCGCGGGCAGGGTATGTTCCATGGATTCCTCGGGGTTGGACAGGTTGAAAACCGCCAATTGTAGAAACTAATTGGCGTCCACGGATTGCACTCGCAGTTCAGCCGTACCGTCGGTAAGGGTGGCTTTCACGACCTGGTCCAGACGCAAATTCGCCACCTGCGTGACGGCCTGCCCTTGGGCGTCGGTCAACCAGGCATATCCGCGCGCGAGTACCAGGCGCGGGTCCAGCAGACCCAGGCGCAATTCCAGCGAAGCAAGGCGATGCGCCTGACCTTGCATACGGCGTTGCGTGGCGGTAGTCAACGCGGCCTGGGTTTGCTGCAATGCCACGCTGCGCGCCTGGAGGCGCTGGGGCAAAGCATGAACGAGTCGCTGTGCCACGGCCGCCACCGCCAACTGCCGACGTGCCAGCGCGTTTGAGGGTCGGCCGAGGCGGGCCGTGGCCATGTCCAGCGCCTGTGCGCGACGGTCTACGAACCGGTAGGCGGCCGATTGCAATCGGTCTTGCCACTGCGCCGCAGCGTCCAGCGCCACTTGGCGGGCTGGGGCGCACAGTTCAGCCGCGGCCGTCGGCGTAGGTGCCCGCAGATCGGCCACAAAATCGGCGATCGTGAAGTCGGTCTCGTGACCAATGCCGGCCACCACCGGCACGGGGCTGTCAAACACGGTCCGCGCCAGTGTCTCGTCATTAAAGGACCACAGGTCCTCCAAGGCGCCGCCCCCACGCACCAGCAAAATCACATCAACGGGCGCCGATTGAGGCGCACCCGGTTCGGGCAGCGCCAGGGCATACAACTGCTGCAAAGCCCGACAAATCTCGGCGGCAGCGCCAAGCCCCTGAACGCTGGCGGGCGCCAAGACCACCGGAATATGCGGCACCCGGCGTTGCAGCGCCGTCACTACGTCATGCAGCGCCGCCGCGCCCAAGGAGGTCACCAGGCCAATGCCGCGTACCCGCCGTGGCAGGGGCCGCTTGTGCGCGGGGTCAAACAGACCTTGGGCTTCCAGTTTGGCCTTGAGCAGCAAGAACTGCTCGAACAAGGTGCCCTCGCCCGCCCGCGCCATCGTTTCCACGACCAGTTGCAACTCTCCCCGCGGTTCGTAAACGCCGAGGCGGCCGGACACTTCAACGCGCTGGCCGTCCCGCGGGGCGAAGTCCAGCCCACCGGCCGCACGTTTGAACATCGCGCAGCGGATCTGCCCGCTGTCGTCCTTAAGTGAAAAATAGCAGTGGCCGCTGGCGGCCCGCACAAAGCCACTGATCTCGCCGGCCACCCGGACCGGATTGAAACGCGCGTCTAGCGCATCCGCAATCGCGTGGCATAGCGCACCGACGCTCCAGACGCGTGGTGGAGTGCGGGTCACCGGCGGGGTCGGGGGGGTGGCATCTGGCATGGAACAGGGAGGGTGGGCAGAAAACAATCCCGGATAATGCCCCGGTACTCATAGCAAACGGGAGCGTCGCGTTGTTTTCCATCATACAAGCTGCTGGATGGCCGATTTGGCCACTGATCGCCAGTTCGGTGCTGGCGCTGGCCATCATTATTGAACGTTTCATCAGCCTGGCCGAAGCCAAAATTGCGCCGCCCGGGCTGGCCAAGGCGGTCATGGCGGCGACTCAGCACCGCATCCCGGCGTCTGCCTCGGTCGCTAATTTGGAAAGCGGCTCATTAATGGGCCAGGTGCTGGGCAGCGCGCTCCATGCGATCAATGATCAGCCCGGGCTCAATGAAGAAGACCTGCGTGCCGTGGTTCAAAACGCGGGGCGCGCCGCCGCGCAGCGCCTGGAGGCCCATCTCAGCGCCTTGGCCACCGTGGCCTCGGCAGCGCCGCTGATGGGCTTGTTGGGCACGGTGATTGGGATGATCGAGATTTTTGGGGCCCAGGGCCCAGTGGGTGGTACCGGCAATCCGGTGCAGTTGGCCCAGGGCATCTCCATGGCGCTGTACAACACCGCATTTGGACTGGTGGTGGCTATCCCGGCCTTGGTGTTCTGGCGCTACTTCCGGGCGCGGGTCGATGGCTACTTGCTGCTTATGGAAACCAGCGCGGACCAGCTGCTGCGCCACCTGCGGCTCTGCGGTCACATTAAGCCATGAGCCTTAAATTCGGCGGAGCTCGCCGCGACGAGCCCGAAATCAACCTGATCCCGTTCATTGACGTGCTCTTGGTCATCCTGATCTTCTTGACGCTGTCGACCACTTATAGCAAATACAGTCAGCTCAAGATCAACCTGCCCACGGCCAACGCCAAAGCGCCCCAGCAGTTCCCGCGCGAAGTGCATGTGGGCGTCAGTGCCGCAGGCGACTACAGCGTGGCCAACCAGGCTCTGCAAGGCCGCGGGCTGCGCGCGCTTACCCTGGCCTTGCGTGCCAGCGCCCAGGGCAGCGGCCCTTCGGTGCTGATCGTGAGTGCGGACGCCGCTGCCAGCCACCAGTCGGTGATGACCGCCATCGAGGCGGCTCGCCTTGTGGGCATCACCCAAGTCACCTTTGCCCTGCAAAGTCCGGTGCCGGGCAGCGACTAAACACCATGGGCGTCACCCTTGCGGGCGCCGTGGTGCGCAGTTGGTCAAATACTGGCCCCTTGGCGTGGTTGCTCCTGCCCGTAGCGGCGCTGTATGGCGCACTCGGCGCGGTGCGCCGAGCTGTGTACCGCTGGAAATGGATCCCGAGCCGGTCGGTTGAGGCCTGCGTGATCGTCGTGGGTAACGTCGTGGCAGGTGGTGCGGGTAAGACACCCACGGTGATATCCCTAGTCCGCCATTTGCGGGATCAGGGCCACCGCGTGGGGGTGGTTTCACGCGGTTTTGGACGCCGCAACCAAGACTGCCAGGCGGTCGATGCGGCGTCGAGCGTACAGGACGTTGGAGACGAGCCCTTGTTAATTCAAAGCGTCACGGGCGTGCCGGTTTTTGTGGGGCGTGACCGCTGGCAGGCGGCACGTGCGCTCTTGGCACGCCACGCCGAAGTAGAGATCATCGTCTGTGACGATGGTCTGCAACACTACGGCCTGCACCGGGACCTGGAAATTTGCGTTTTCGACGACCGCGGCTGTGGCAACGGATTGCTGCTCCCTGCCGGCCCCTTGCGGGAACCTTGGCCGCGCCGGGGCGTTGAAGCGGCAGGGCAAAGCGAGAAGCAACTGCTGGTCCTCAAGACCAGTGGCACCACATCGGCCGGTCAATACCGCGCACGAAGGGCACTGTCGAGCGTGGCCAAAGACGGCCAAGGCGCCACGGTCTCCTTGGCCGAACTGAACGCGCCGGGCCGGCGGCCCGTGCTGGCCTTGGCGGGCATTGCCCGACCCGAGGCGTTTTTCACCATGCTGGGTGAATCGGGTGTCGTGCTGACCAAAACGCAGGCGCTACCCGACCACTACGATTTCCGGCACTTCGACCCTGCGGCCTGGCGTGCCTACCAATTGATTTGCACCGAGAAGGACGCGGCCAAGCTTTGGCCGGTGGTACCGGACGCGCTGGCGGTAGCCCTGGAACAAACAATGGAACCCGCGTTTTTTGCGGCGGTGGAACAGCATATTGCCGCGTGGCGCAGTCGCCCCAATGTCGGCGGTTTATCATCACCCCATGGACACTAAGTTGCTTTCTTTGCTGGTATGCCCGGTTACCAAAGGCCCCCTGGAGTGGAGCGCGGACCGGCAGGAACTGTGGTCGCGCAGCGCCCGCCTGGCCTACCCGGTGCACGACGGAATCCCCATCCTCTTGGAAAACGAAGCCCGCACCTTGAGCGACGCCGAGCTGGGGCTGTGAGCGCGAGTGCAATGCGCTACACGGTATTGATACCGGCGCGGCTGGCCTCCACCCGTCTACCGAATAAACCCCTGGCCGACATTGGCGGCGTGCCGATGGTGGTACGTGTGGCCCAGCGCGTGCTGGGCGGTACCGCCCCGGGTACGCGGGTGGTCGTGGCGGGGGACAGTGAGGCGATTTTGCAGGCCTGCGCGCAATACGGAATTGAAGCCGTCTTGACCCGCCAAGACCACCCCTCAGGCAGCGACCGCCTGGCAGAAGCCTGCGATCTGCTTGGCTTGAACCCGGACGGCATCGTGGTGAATGTGCAAGGCGATGAGCCCCTGATAGACACCGCTTTGGTGGCGGCCGTGGCCGATGTGCTTCGAAATTCCCCGGTAGCTAGCATGGGCACAGCGGCATGCGCGCTGGGAACGTCCGACGAATTTTTGAACCCCAATGTGGTCAAGGTGGTGCTCGACGCGGCGTCACACGCCCTGTATTTCAGCCGCGCTCCGATACCCTGGTGGCGAGATGCGCCCACGGGTGGTCCGCCTGCGTTGCCGAATCCGGCGCCGCTGCGCCACATTGGCATTTATTCCTACCGGGTTGGATTTTTACGGCAGTTTCCTTCCCTGCCACCCGCCCCGCTCGAGACCCTTGAAGCGCTGGAGCAGCTCCGCACTTTGTGGCACGGGCACCGTATTGCGGTGCATGTGGCGGCCAGCGCACCGGGGGCCGGCGTCGACACGCCCGAAGATCTGGAGCGCGTGCGCGCGTGGGTCGCCCAACAAGTGGCGCGCTAAACGCCAGCACGCCACCGCAGCCGCGTCGGCCCCATTGGGTGTTTTCTGTAAGGCTGGTGCGGGTTCATGCATGCTATTCTCCAATGACAACAATGCGTCTTATTGGAGACACCGCCCGCCGTGGTGGGTAAGCGCAAACGAGATTCCATTTCTACTTGAGGTTCGCAATGAAACTGATTCTTCTAGGAGCTCCCGGCGCTGGCAAGGGCACACAAGCCACCTTCATCTGCCAAAAGTACGGCATTCCGCAAATCTCGACCGGCGACATGCTGCGCGCCGCAGTCAAGGCGGGCACCCCGCTGGGCCTGGAAGCCAAGTCCATCATGGACTCTGGCGGTCTGGTCAGCGACGCGCTGATCATCAACCTGGTCAAAGAGCGCCTGACACAAGCCGATTGCGCCAATGGGTTTTTATTTGACGGCTTTCCTCGGACCATTCCCCAAGCCGACGCGATGAAAGCAGCCGGAGTAGAGCTGGACTATGTCATTGAGATCGACGTGCCGTTTGACTCCATCATTGAGCGCATGAGTGGCCGCCGGTCACACCCCGCGTCTGGTCGCACCTACCACGTGCAATTTAATCCACCCAAGGTCGCAGGCATCGACGACGTGACGGGTGAGCCCCTGATCCAGCGTGAAGACGACAAGGAAGCGACGGTCAAAAATCGCCTCGCGGTCTACAGCTCGCAGACCCGACCCTTGGTCAAGTATTACTCCGACTGGGCGCAACAAGACCCCGCCAAAGCCCCCAAGTACCGCGCCGTGAGTGGGTTGGGCGACGTCGAGGCGATCACCGCGAGCGTGTTCAAGGCACTCGAAAGCTGAGGCCGTGCGGCCTTAGCCGTCCAGCGGGACGGCCGCGCGTTGGCCCTGCACCGCAAAGAATGCCGCCTCTTTCCAGGCCGCAGGTAGCTCGACCTGGCCTTGGGTCAGCCTTGCCCGACCGCTGGCCTGGCCCCGCACTATCTGCCCCTCAAAGCGATTGGGCAATGGCGACGGCGAAAGCGCAAAAGCGTCTGCGGCCGCATACACAACAATAAACAATCCCCGAGGCGCCTGGGACCGGTTGGGATCGGATCCGTGCATCAGCTTGGTGTGCATCAGGCAGACGCTGCCCGGCTTTTGCTCCAGAGGAATCGAATGGGCCTCGTAGCGTTTGGCGGCGGCCTCGTCCACTTGCCCGGTAAAGACGCCGTTTTGCCAAAGGCTGATTTGCCCTGCCCGATGCGAGCCCGGCACCACCCGCAACGGGCCGTTGGTCAGATCCACCGGGTCCAGCGCGACCAATGCGGTCACCAGACTGTCGTTGGTATGGGGGGTGAACGAAAAATCTTGGTGGTAGCCCACGCGCGTGGCCATGCCCGGCCGCTTGAGATTGATCTTGGAATGGTGAACCTTGACGTCGGGCCCTATCAGGGCGGCCACCGCATCGACGATGCCGGAATCAAGCAAGGCCTGCTCATAGGCCTGTGAGATTTCAGCCGGGTTGTTGATGCGGCGCAGGCGGGGATCGTCCGCGCTATGGCCGGCCTCGCAGTCAAAGCGGGCGCGACCATCAACGGTTGTGCCCCAATTGCCTGCGTGCAATCGGCTTTCTTGCACCCAGGCGTCCAGGTCGTGGCGCAGCGCGGCAAGTGATTGCGGCGAGACCGCGTCCTCCACCAGCAGGTAGCCGTCGGAGTTGAAACGCGCAATGTCTTCAGCACGCAAATGGACCATGGCAGGGGCTCCTAGGCGACGAAAAATGGGGCCGTTTACGCCGCAGCCCCACCCACAACCCACTCAATAGGCTTTGCCGAGCTGGTCCAGAATCGCGGGGTTCTCCAAGGTGGAGACGTCTTGGGTGACCGCCTCGCCTTTGGCCAGCGAACGCAGCAGGCGGCGCATGATTTTTCCGGAACGCGTTTTGGGAAGGTTTTCGCCAAAACGAATGTCCTTGGGCTTGGCGATCGGGCCAATCTCTTTGGCCACCCAGTCGCGCAGTTGTTTGGCGATGACCTTGGCTTCATCGTCGGTCGGGCGCGAACGCTTCAAGACGACAAAGGCGCAAATCGCCTCGCCGGTGAGGTCGTCGGGGCGACCGACCACCGCGGCCTCGGCCACCAAATCGGTCTTGGACACCAGCGCCGACTCGATTTCCATGGTGCCCATGCGGTGACCCGAGACGTTCAGCACGTCGTCAATGCGTCCGGTAATGCGGAAGTAACCCCGGTCCGCACTGCGCACCGCACCGTCACCGGCCAGGTACAGCGTGCCGCCCATTTCTTCGGGGAAGTAGCTTTTCTTGAAACGCTCGGGATCGTTCCAGATGGTACGGATCATGGAGGGCCAAGGGCGCTTGACCACCAAAATTCCGCCCGTTCCGTTCGGGATGTCGTGGCCCATTTCGTCCACGATGGCGGCCATGATGCCGGGCAGCGGCAAGGTGCAGCTGCCTGGAACCAGAGGCGTGGCGCCTGGCATGGGCGACATCATGTGGCCACCCGTTTCGGTTTGCCAGAAGGTGTCCACGATCGGGCATTTTTCGTGACCGATGTTTTTGTAGTACCACATCCACGCTTCGGGGTTGATGGGCTCGCCGACCGATCCCAAGATGCGCAGGCTGCTCAGGTCCGAGCGGTCCGGGTGCACGGCGGCGTCGGTCTCGGCGGCCTTGATCAGTGAACGAATTGCGGTGGGCGCGGTGTAGAAAATGGAGCACTTGTGGCGCTCAATCATCTGCCAGAAGCGTCCGGCGTTGGGGAATGTCGGCACGCCCTCAAAAATAATTTGCGTGGCGCCAGCCGCCAAGGGGCCGTAGGCCACATAGGTATGTCCGGTGATCCAACCGATGTCGGCGGTACACCAGAACACGTCATTGGGCTTAAGGTCAAACGTCCAGTCCATGGTCAGCTTGGCCCAGAGCAGGTAGCCCCCGGTCGAATGTTGCACGCCCTTGGGTTTGCCAGTCGAGCCAGAGGTATAAAGAATAAACAGCGGATGCTCGGCGCCCACGGCGACCGGCGCACACACGGTGCTCTGGCCCTCCAAGGCCTGGGCGAAGGTCTTGTCGCGGCCGGCCACCATGTTGCAGGCGCTCGGCGTGCGCTGGTAGACGTAGACCGTCTTGATCGACTCGCAACCGCCCATCGCAATGCCTTCGTCCACGATGGCCTTGAGGGGCAGTTCCTTGCCGCCGCGCATCTGAAAGTTGGAGGTGATGACCGCCACGGCTCCGGCGTCAATGATGCGCTCTTGCAAGGCTTTGGCCGAGAACCCGCCAAATACGACGCTGTGCGTTGCACCGATGCGGGCGCAGGCCTGCATTGCAATCACGCCTTCCAGCGTCATGGGCATGTAGATCAGGACGCGGTCGCCCTTTTGAACACCGTCGGCCTTGAGCGCGTTGGCAAACTGGCTGACGCGCGACAGCAGTTCGCGGTAGGTGGTCTTGGTGACCGCGCCATCGTCGGCCTCAAAGATCACTGCCGTTTTGTTTTCATTGGGCGTGCCCATGTGCTTGTCCAAGCAATTGGCCGAGGCGTTGAGTTCGCCATCGTCAAACCACTTGTAGAACGGTGCGTTCGATTCGTCTAGCGTGCGGGTAAACGGCTTGTTCCAGACCACGTTGTCGCGCGCGAGCTGGGCCCAAAAGCCCTCAAAGTCATCCTCCGCGGCTTTACACAGGGCGTTGTAGCCGTCCATGCCCGAGATACGGGCAGACTTGACCATGGCATCGCTGGGGTAGAAAACACGGTTTTCGACCAAAACGGACTCAATGGCAGAGGATGGGGAACTCATGGACTCTCTCCTAGTTATGCAGAAAAACTGGGCGCAATGGTCGGCGCCCGCACTTACATGCCACTGACGAGACCGGCTCGTTCAGTTTGCCGTTAGGAGGCTTGGTTAAACTTATTGGCTTATTGCCCATCCTTGCCTCACCAGGCCACCGCACCCATGACCACGATTGCCCAAGAAGACCTGATTGAATCGGTTGCCGCCGCCCTGCAGTACATCAGCTACTACCACCCTGCCGACTACATCGCACACCTGGCGCGCGCCTATGAGCGCGAGCAAAGCCCGGCGGCCAAGGACGCCATCGCGCAAATTCTGACCAACAGCAAGATGAGCGCCACGGGCCACCGCCCGATTTGCCAGGACACCGGCATCGTGAACGTTTTTCTGAAAGTGGGCATGGACGTGCGTTGGGGCGGCTTCACCGGCAGCCTAGATGACGCCATCAACGAAGGCGTGCGCCGCGGCTACAACCACCCCGACAACACCTTGCGCGCCAGCGTGGTGGCCGACCCCGAATTTCTGCGCAAAAACACCAAGGACAACACGCCCGCCGTGATCTTTACCGAAATCGTGCCCGGCAACACGGTCGAAGTCACCGTCGCAGCCAAAGGCGGCGGCTCTGAGAACAAAAGCAAGATGATCATGCTCAACCCCGGCGACTCGGTGGTCGATTGGGTGCTCAAAACCGTGCCCACCATGGGCGCCGGTTGGTGCCCGCCCGGTATGCTGGGCATCGGAATTGGCGGCACCGCAGAAAAAGCCGTGCTGATGGCCAAGGAGAGCCTGATGGACGACCTGGACATGTACGAATTGCAGGCCAAATCCAGCAGCGGTGCGGTGCTGACCCCGGTAGAAAACCTGCGCCTGGAGTTGATGGACAAGGTCAACGCTCTGGGCATTGGCGCCCAAGGGCTGGGCGGTCTGACCACCGTACTGGACGTCAAGATCAAGATGTACCCCACGCACGCCGCCAGCAAGCCGGTCGCTATGATCCCCAACTGTGCCGCCACCCGCCACGCGCACTTTGTGATGGACGGCAGTGGCCCGGTCTACCTGACCCCGCCTTCCTTGGACCTGTGGCCCGCCGTCAATTGGGCACCCGATTACGTGAAGAGCACCCGCGTCGACCTCAACACCCTGACCAAGGCCGAAGTGGCGAGCTGGAAACCGGGTCAAACGCTGCTGCTCAACGGCAAGATGCTGACGGGACGCGATGCCGCACACAAGCGCATCCAGACCATGCTGGCCCAAGGCGAGCCCCTGCCGGTGGACTTCACTAACCGGGTGATTTACTACGTGGGTCCGGTGGACCCTGTCGGTGATGAAGTCGTGGGCCCCGCCGGCCCCACCACAGCAACCCGGATGGACGGCTTCACCGAAATGATGTTGGCCCAAACCGGTTTGATTTCGATGGTGGGCAAGGCCGAACGCGGTCCGGTGGCCATCGAGGCGATCAAAAAGCACCAAAGCGCCTACCTCATGGCCGTCGGAGGCGCCGCTTATTTGGTCAGCAAAGCGATCAAACACGCCAAGGTCGTGGGCTTTGCCGATCTGGGCATGGAAGCGATTTACGAGTTTGACGTGGTGGATATGCCGGTCACCGTGGCGGTGGACTCGGGCGGCACCAGCGCCCACATCACCGGCCCGGCCGAGTGGCAAAAAAAGATTGCGACGGGTGAATTCAAAAACATCAGCATTCATTCCGCCTAGGCGAGGCCATCGCGCCTGACCCCATGCAAGCGATCGGCGTTTTTGACAGCGGCGTGGGGGGCCTCAGCGTTTTGAAAGCGCTGCGCGATGCGCTGCCGCAAGAACGATTTGTGTATGTGGCCGATGCGGGGCACGCACCCTATGGGGAGCGCGACGTAGCCCACGTGGTGGCCCGCTCTGCCGCCGTGGGCCACTACCTGATGCAGGTGCACGAGGTCAAAGCACTGGTGGTGGCCTGCAACACCGCCACGGCAGCGGCCATTGCCACCCTGCGCGCCACCTATGCAGACCTGCCCATCGTGGGCGTGGAGCCTGCCCTGAAACCTGCCGCGGCCCGCAGTCGCACCGGTGTGGTGGGCGTGCTGGCCACGCGCAGCACCCTCGCCAGTGAGAAATTCCAGGCCCTGCTGAAGGCGCAAAGCCCCGGGGTGCGATTTGTGCTGCAAGCGTGCGATGGCCTGGCCGCGGCGATCGAGCGCGTCGACCTCGAACAGACCGAGGCCTTGTGCAGCCGCTACACGACCGCCCTGGGGCCAATAGGGAACTCAGCCGGCAGCATCGATACCGTCGTCCTCGGGTGTACCCATTACCCGTTTGTATCCGACGTGTTGCAGCGACTGCTGGGGCCGGAAGTCACCCTGTTAGACGCCGGACGGCCCGTGGCGCAACGTACTGCTCAGTTATTGGCGGGGATGGCGCCGCCAGGTGCAAGTGGAAATGCAACTGAACCGCAGGATCCTTGGGTAGAGCTGTGGACCACGGGTGCGACCGACACGTTAGAGCTTGCAGCCCATCGATGGCTGGTCGGCACGGACAGGGTGCGTCAGGTGGCTATTGAGTGAGCATCAAAATCTGGCCTGTCCGACAGGAATCGAACCTGTGACCTACAGCTTAGAAGGCTGTTGCTCTATCCAACTGAGCTACGGACAGTCGCTGGCTGGCGATGATAGAAACAAAAATGCCAAAGACGATGCTTTGGCAAATTTAGTGGTCGGGGCGAAAGGATTCGAACCTTCGACCCTCTGGTCCCAAACCAGATGCGCTACCAGGCTGCGCTACGCCCCGACAGCGAGTATTCTAACCGCCTGCAAACCGCTCAATGCCGGCTACTTCAAATCTCTTTCATCCTTGCGAAACTTATCCCTTGCCCATGGCTTCACCCGCACTCGCTTGGCTTGCCGCTGCTGACCCCTTTCCCCCCGTGGACCAGGCCTGGGGTGAGCGGTCTGCCGCGCCGGGCTTGCTGGCGGCGGGTGCCCAACTGGACGTCGCACGCCTGTGCGGCGCTTACGCCCTCGGCATCTTTCCGTGGTTCAGCCAGGGGCAACCCGTTTTGTGGTGGAGCCCTGACCCGCGCATGGTGCTCAAAGTGGAGAACTTTCGACTGCACCGTTCCCTTAAGAAAACCCTGCGCCGTTTTCAACAAACACCAGGCTGCGAGATTCGGGTTGACAGCGCCTTTGAGGCGGTGATCCGTAAATGTGCCCAGGCGCTGCGCGAGGGTCAAAACGGAACTTGGATCCTGCCGGAGATGGTCGACGCCTATTGCGACCTGCACGCCGCAGGGTATGCCCACAGCGTAGAAACCTGGATGGAGGGACAACTTGTCGCCGGTTTGTACTGCGTCTCGCTCGGGCGGGCCGTGTTTGGCGAGTCCATGTTCAGCGAACGCAGCGACGGCTCCAAAATCGCGCTGTCGGCCCTGGTCGCCTTTTGCTTGGCCCACGACATTGCGCAAATCGACTGCCAGCAAAACACCCGGCATTTGGCGACGCTGGGCGGCGCGCCCATTGCGAGGGCAGAATTTGTCACCTCATTGCGCCAAACGACACAGCGTGAGGCGCCAAAATGGGAGTTCTTGCCTCACCATTGGGACCGGCTGCTGTCAAACCCTTGAGCCCCGAATGACGAACCTCAAAGACCTTCCGCTTCAAACCCTGCAGTTCTACTCCACGGCGCCGTATGGCTGCAGCTACCTCAGCGGCCGCCAGGCCCGCTCGCAGGTGGCCACCCCGAGCCACTTGATTGACAACCCGACGTACTCGGACCTGGTGAGTGAGGGGTTTCGGCGCAGCGGGATGTTCACTTATCGCCCGCATTGCGATGGCTGCCAGGCCTGCATCGCACTAAGAGTACCGGCCGCCGACTTTAGCCCCAGCCGCAGCCAGCGGCGGGCCTGGAAGCAGCACCAAGGTCTGGAGACCCGGGTGCTAGGTTTGGGCTTTGTGGCCGAGCATTACGCGCTCTACCAGCGCTACCAGCAGAGTCGCCACGCCGGCGGCGGCATGGAAGAAGACAGTGCCGGCCAATACACCCAGTTTCTGCTGCAAAGCCGTGTCAACTCGCGCTTGGTCGAGTTCCGCGAGCCCGCAGTGGAGGGGCAGCTTGGCGCCCTGAAAATGGTGTCGATCCTCGACGTGCTGAGTGATGGCATCTCGGCGGTCTACACGTTTTATGACCCCGACGACCACGCCAGTTACGGCACCTACAACGTGATGTGGCAAATCCACCAGGTGAAAACTTTGGGGCTGTCCTTTTTATACTTGGGCTATTGGATCGAGCAAAGCCAAAAGATGCACTACAAAATTCAATACCAACCTGCGCAGCTGCTGATCGACGGCAGCTGGCAGTCGCAGCCAACGAAACGGACCCATGACCAAACCTGACTCCCACCCTGCTGCTGCGCCGTCCGTGCAGGTCATCGAGCGTATGTTTACCTTGATCGATGTGTTGGCCTCCCGTGAAGAGGCATTGACCCTCAAGGACATCAGCGAAAAGGCGGGGCTGCACCCCTCCACGGCGCACCGGATTCTGAACGACTTGGTGCTGGGACGGTTTGCCGACCGGCCCCAGCCGGGCAGCTACCGCTTGGGCATGCGTCTGCTCGAGCTCGGCAACCTGGTCAAAGGCCGCCTTAACGTGCGCGATGCCGCGCTTGCCCCCATGCGCGAGCTGCACAAGCTGACGCAGCAGCCGGTCAACCTGAGCATGCGCCAGGGGGACGAAATCATTTATGTGGAGCGGGCCTTTAGTGAACGCTCGGGCATGCAGGTGGTTCGCGCTATTGGCGGACGGGCTCCGTTGCACCTGACTTCCGTTGGCAAGCTGTTTTTGTCGGCCGACGATCCGCAGCGGATCCGCGCCTACGCCACCCGTACTGGTTTGCAGGGGCACACCAAGAACAGCATCACAGACCTGGCCACGCTGGAGCGCGAACTCTCGCGCGTGCGCCAATCCGGCCAGGCCCATGACAACGAAGAACTAGAGTTAGGGGTGCGCTGCATGGCCGCCGGCATCTATGACGACCAGGCCAAGCTGGTGGCCGGCTTGTCGATCTCTTCGCCCTCAAGCCGGATGGACGACGCCTGGATGCCGCGTCTCAAGGCGACGGCGCATCAAATCTCGGAGACTTTGGGCTACCGTGGAGCAGCCTAGCGTGATGGTCAACGCCCGTTGACCCATGCGCGCTTAGTTGGAGCTAAGGCGCAGGTCGCGCTCCATACCCGCGATCGGCGCACCGCGATTGGCGGGCGGTGGATTGGATTCAACCCAATGTCGCACGCGTTCGGCATCGGCAATCCGGCTGAGCTTGCCCGCTGAGTCCAAGAACACCATGATCAGCTTGCGTCCCGCCACCTTGGCCTGCATCACCAAGCATTGACCGGCTTCCGAGATGTAACCGGTTTTCTGCAGACCGATGTCCCATGCCGGACTCTTCACCAGACGGTTGGTGTTGTTGAATCGCAGGGTACGGTTGCCAACTTCAACGTCATAGCCCGGAGAGGTAGACAACTCACGCAAGGTCGGGTTGCCATGGGCGTAGCTCACCAGCGTTGCAAGGTCCGTCGCGCTGGATTGGTTTTTGCTGGACAGGCCGGTGGGCTCAACATAACTCGTTGAACGCATTCCCAGGGCGCTCGCTTTGGCATTCATCAAGCTGACGAAAACGCCGAGGCCGCCCGGATAGGTCCGGCCCAGCGCATGGGCGGCCCGGTTTTCACTGGACATGAGCGCCAAATGCAGGAGCTCTCCGCGCGAGAGCACCGTACCGACACTGAGACGGGAGCGGCTGCCCTTTTCGGTGTCCACATCCGCCTGAGAAATCGTGATCAATTCCTCCATAGGCAGCTTGGCCTCGCTGACCAAAACACCCGTCATTAACTTGGTGATGGACGCAATCGGCAGCACGGCCGACTCGTTCTTCTGGAACAAGACCTCTTTGGTGTCCTGGTCAATGACCAAGGCCACGCTGGACTTGAGTGCAAGATTGTCCCGCGAGGCATGCAAACCGGCAGCCTCGCCATAAGACGGTTTGGCGGGAACGGCGGCCACCATTCGTTTAGCCACCCGCTTGGGGGTCGGCTTGGCCTTGATCCGGCCCTCCATGCCTGGGTTTCCGTTGTCATGCCGGGGAGTGAGCGCTTGGGCGTCCACAACCCAGCCCAGCGAGGCAAGCAGAAACACGCAAGAAATGATTTTTTTATGCAATTTGGAATCCAACAGGGGCAGGCGCACCACGCAGCACCGCCCTAACGCGACAAATCTGAAGGCCGAGTTTATACAAAAAACCTGCCAAATCAAGCACTTGCAACAGAAACATCAAGCAATATCGTGTAAACCTCTGCCCTAGCCTTGGGCGGCTACCCGGTCGGCCTTGCTTTGCAGCTTATTGAGCGCGCTCAGATAGGCTTTTGCGGACGCCACCACAATGTCGGGGTCGGATCCGGTGCCGTTGACCACGCGCCCACTGTTTTGCAGTCGAACCGTGACCTCGCCC
>Ga0214921_10004816_pt1 | contig 19536 bp, 17 predicted proteins | sample LL1505_MetaG_FD_177992 | JGI IMG/M metagenome (GOLD analysis project Ga0214921, IMG submission 177992) | Freshwater microbial communities from Lake Lanier, Atlanta, Georgia, United States - LL-1505 | ecosystem: Environmental > Aquatic > Freshwater > Lake | place: USA: Georgia | collected... | reverse complement strand
CATAAAACATCCCCTGCGATTGCCGAAGCATCCTCAATTTGCAGGTTCGAAAGAACGCCAAGCATATATGGTATTCGCATTTTCTGCGCTGCCTGTGCGAGATGAATTTCAGCGCCCGGCAACACAATACTAGGACTACCAATAGGCGAAATACCCAGGGGAACAGAAAACCTCTGGCCGAACAAATTAATTTCCGAGGATGGCAGAGAGTTTGCAATGCCGTACCGAGGCATTAATTCAACAGCATCAAGCGATGAAAAATTATGAGCAATATTCTGATCCGAACCAGCACCACCATCTAAAAACTCAAATGAAAAATTAGGAAGGCGAGATTTTGCTCTACAACGCAATTCCTGCCAAGTTGGATAGGCACGCAAAAAGCTGTCAGCCACTGCATTATTGTTAGCCCTAAAATCAGCATCTTGCCCGAAAGACGATAATTTACTTTCCATGGCATTTACACTTTCATCGGAACCCGCTCTTGATCACTTTCATACCCTGAACAATAGCCACACCAAGAAAAATTGATACTTCGAGATTAATAAGAATCCCCGATATTAAAGTCCCCAAAAATCCAGATTTTCCAATCCAATCTCCTTTAAATATTTTGTATATTTCTGACAAATCGACGAGACGAATTGCGATATATATAATCAAACCCGCGATGATATTGAGTGGAATGAAATCAAATACCCAACTAAAAAATAAAATAAAAATTACTAGGCATAAAGACGAAACAATCGCTGATAAGGGTGTCTTGGCTCCAGCTTCAGCATTAAATGCGCTTCGCGTGAAGGAACCAGATCCTGGATAACACTGAAAAAGGCTACCAATAGCATTCGAAAGGCCCTGACCGAAGGTTTCCTTATTCGCATTAAAAGCAGAATTTGACCTGTACCCAAGCGTACGGCCAATTGCGATTGCCTCAAGCATTCCAATGAGAGCAATTAAAAGCCCGCTTTTTAGGATATGCCAATCAAAAATATTTCCAATGTTAGGGACGACCAAGTCCGGCAAGCCTACCGAATTTAATTTGACATATGGAAGTTTTTCAGTCGACCCGCCAAGCAGGAAAACAAGAACTGATCCGAATAAAAGAGCCGGGAGAAATGGTGTAAAACGAGGAAACAAGCGTCGAATTAAAAATAAAAAACTTATCGTCAGAACGGTCGAAATAAAGGCGATAAAGGATTCATGACTTACTTCACTGAAGAGGCCCTCAAATAAATACCGAATTCCTGCTGATGATGTCGCCTGGCCAAAAGCACGAGGAATTTGACTTAAGAAAATATGGATAGCAGCGGCAGAAGTAAATCCAAGCATCACCGGATGAGAGATAATGTCCGCGATTAGTCCAACCCGACAAACTGCGAAGAAAATCTGAAAAATTCCGACTAAAAATGATAGTGAAATTGCAGTTTCGATGAACCGTGCAGAACCAATGGGTGCGATTGGAGAAATTGCACTAAAGACTAAAATTGATATGGCTGTCGTGGGACCCGACACCATCAATAAAGAAGAGCCAAAAAAAGCTGCTACGATTGTGGTGACGATTGCTGTGTAAATTCCAAATTCCGGTGGAAGTCCTGCGATAGAAGCAAATGCAATGGCTTGCGGAAGCACCACCGCGGCGCCGGCAAAACCAGCCAAAAAATCATCCCCTATTACCTTCGGATTTAAAAGAAGAATCCAATCTAAACCGGCTGATTTAATGATATTTGAAATCATATATCCACACCACTTTTATATATGCAGTTAATCACAAACGTGCCAAGCGCGTCAGAGATGAAGTAAGAGAAAATATTTGCATACAAAAAATCCCTATTTAAACCCTTTGGTACTAGATAGCGAAAGCGGTCGTTAAACCTAGTTTCCGATCAAGTAACAATTCTCCCCACAACGAACGGCCCTTAAAACCAATTCAAGACCATCTGCTCATTGGCCGCCGCAAACCAAGATTTTCCCTCAGAGAATTTCCCTTGTAATGTTTTTTAGCAAGGCCCTTGTGTTTCAATATAGGCATTAGATTCTCAGCTATATCCTGCAATCCACCTGGTAAATAAGGAGGTTGGAAGATAAATCCATCACACGCCTTATTATTAAACCAATCTTCCATCCTTGCTGCGACTGTTTCGTATGAACCAATCATTGTGAGTTTTCCTCTGCTCCCAGCATAGGCTTTATAAACGTCTCGAATGGTCCAATGATGATCGTAAGCCCTTTGCCGAATGGCCTGTGATTGCCCGGAAACTTGAGGTGTAAGCTCGAGAACTGGTAGCTTCTCATCAACATCATAATCTTTTAAAGAAGCCTCCAAGATCATCTCCGCGAAGGCTTTTCCAACCTCAGGATGAATTAATGATTGCATGAATTCATCTTTTTCCTGAGCTTCCCGGTCTGTCTTTCCAAGAATTGGAGTTAAACCTGGGAGAATTTTCATTTCGTTTTCAGACCGCGCATATTTTTTCATTCGCGATTTGACATCGTCATAATGATCTTTTTGTGATTCGAGGGTTGCACCAGACGTGAAAACCCCTTCTGCAGTTTTCGCCGCGAGTTCTCTCCCAGCGTTTGAAAAACCCGCCTGAAAAATAACCGGATAACCCTGAGGAGGCCTCGGCAAATTCAAAGGACCGCGAACCGAGAAGAAATCGCCTTTATGATTTAAATGATGAACTTTTTTAGGGTCAAAAAATAGACCTGCTCCCTTATCCCTAATGAAAGCATCATCATCCCAACTATCCCACAGCCCCTTTAGAATTTCTACAAATTCGGCAGCTCTAAGATACCGCTCATCATGATCATAATGCTCATCACGACTAAAATTTTTTGATGCCGCAGCCTCGCCACCAGTCACTACATTCAGCCCTGCCCGTCCACCGCTAATATGATCGAGAGACCCGAATAGTCGAGCAACATTATATGGCTCGTAATAACTGGTCGACGCAGTAGCTACGAGACCAATATGACTTGTTACCATCGACATTGCTGTGAGCAAGGTCACAGGTTCAAAATAGGCTGTATACTGAGCGGACCTAGAAAGCTTTGTAAATGGAATATCTCGAACACTCGATGCATCCGCAAAGAAACAGAAGTCGAGAGTCGACTCTTCAGCCAGCTTAGCAAGCTGAATATAGTGATTTATGTTCACTGCCGCATCAGCTTGAGCGTCTGGATGCCGCCACGATGCAATATGATGTCCTGTGTGATTAAAGAAGACTCCCAGCGTCATTGGCATTTGAGTGCTTCCGTTACGGATTATCATTGAATTCATGCTCCCAAATCTTCACAAGCAGGCTTTTGTGAGTAGGTTCATGCATCGTTGCGATGTCTGATTTTATTTCGGAATAAAATCCGCCCTAAAAGAAGAAAGGGGTACAGGGTTATTTATCGACTGATCCTCGATCATAAGATCAAATACGATTTCATTATTTTTTGTCACTTCAATAATACGCGCGTAGCAGAAAGCTTCTAAATTCCGGTTAGTGGGGATACCGTCAATCGTGCTTATGCCGCCGTAAGTGATGATCGTATTTCCAGTTTCCTTAAGCCTATAAGCACCACCTTGATAACAAGCGAACAGCCGTTCATGCATTGCATCTCCATATGACCATACTTGTTGGATAGTCATATTTTTCGAGTCAATTTTATATTCCACTGCACGGCTATAGCTTTCTTCTGCTGGCATCTTCGCATCAAAAGGCAATGCTCTGAAATTCCCATTATCAAAACACAAGACATGACCTTCAGTGGTTACAGAGCAGTCATGCTGATGATAAGGCCAGGAAAGTTCACCAATTGGCTTAAGCAGCTTTTCTTTCCAAGGTGATTTCCAATTTTTGGGGTCACCCAAAATCCAAATCAACTCTCCTGTTTTGCGTGAGAATTTTATAATGCAATCTTGGGTTCGGAGCGATACTAAGATAGAGTCATCGGTAGCATCATAGGATGCTGCATTTGCATGGCACCAATCAAAGCTGTCGGGAAATCCGCGCTGCCTCCAATAAGGCGAGCAACTACCATAACAAAGACGATACGGATCAAGTAAATCAAATATTTTCCATTGATTTATAATTTGACCATTTTGATCAGCCTCAACAATCACATCTCCGATTACTTTTGCTTGTCCACGAGGGCTATTTTTATCATCATCTTTTAAAGGCCAATTTTCAAAAATCCTTTCTTCTGCAGATAGAAGTAGAAAATTTCCGTTAGGCATCAAATTCGTTCGATGATGGAAAAGAGGGATATTAAGTGCAGTCTTCTTAATCCCATTTTCGGAGTTACCATTCTTAGACGTTGGTAGATACCAAGATCGTATGATTTGCCCGTCGCAACCAGCTTCATGGATCATTCCCTGCTTGGTCAACGAAAAGATGATGTTTTTGTTAGGAAGAGCATTTGTGTCTTGAGGCTGTTCATTAAATTCCCAACAAAAAGCTGTTTGCCCTAAATGATCAACACCCATAATCCAACCAAAATGTCCGGTTAGATCAGCTTTCCCTCCTGGACGAATGTTAAAAATAATCGTTCCAGGCTCTCGGCGCGAGGGATCGTTTTTAACAATTCTGATAGGTGGTTGATTTTTCGCTTGCATGAGCTCCGTTCCCAATTTTTATGTTTTTATCAATAACAGCTTATGGGTTCATGAATTTCTTCAGAAATTCAGAGAGTTCTGGCTTTACACTAGAGACAATCTTGAGGATTCTTTGCGCATCTTCTGCTGGGACATTTTGATGTGCATATCCATAAAGCTGCATCTGCTCGGCAACGAACTCCATATCATTCATCGTCGAAAGCAATGCTCTTTGAAGCTCCGCACGCGCAGATTGATCCATGCCGGGAGGGCCCCAAACAAAATTTGTTACTGACATATGAAGATCAGAGAGAAGCTCTAGCGCCTGCCATTGAAGGCTATTCGGCACACCACCCGCTTTTGAAAATACATCTTGAAAAGCTGGTATGTCTTTCGCTAATTCACTTGGAACAAATTTTCCGTTTTTATCGCGAGCCTGAAAATACCAAAGTGGCACAGCTTTTCCAGCTTTTACCAAAGTAGGTTCGACGCCAGACCTGTATCCTTGCATGCCATGTGTTGTGACATTTACTTCATTGCGATCAATGGCCAATCTTATGTCAGCTGCGCCTTTATAACCACTGATATAATTGTATTTAATGTTTAATAAATCAAGCGCAAGACGTCCGTGCATATCGAGAATTAAGCTTGGCTGTTGCCCACCATAGATTACCGTCGGCGCTTTTATAAAATCTACGGAATCTTTAATTCCGCCCGGAACGCTGTCGGTTCGTGCGAACATCATATATGGTCCACCACGAAGGGCACCTATGAAGCTCATCTGAGAGTAATCATATCTGACGTGCTGCGACTTCACCACTGTCTCAACTGGTGTCCAAGCGTCATAGATAATTGTCGACCCATCCTTCGGTGCACGCAAAAACATCCAATTCATAGCTGTAACGCCAGCGGCGCCAGGCATATTTTGAACGATGACTGAAGGTGATCCGGAAATATTTTTCGCGAATGTTTTCGCGAAAATTCGTGCCATGATATCAGAACCGCCACCAGGCGCTAAGCCAACAATCACAGAAAGTGTTTTTCCTTGATAGAAGGGCTGCTGGGCGTTTGCCGAATTGGATGAATACGCTGCAAGTGAGGCAAAAATTGCTAGCCCCGCATTGATGATGTTTTTCATGGCGCTTTCCTCTCCGTATTTGACGGCCCTAGAACACAAAAGACTGTGAGCGAGGCGGTTGTCTTCCTGTCTGTTTTTTTATATCGCTATTCCTGCTATCCTAGTCGTCGAGACCCAAATTTGAGATGGTTTCAATGCCCACGCCCCGTTTAAAAAAAACAGGTACTAAAGTTTCAACAAAGCTGCTTGAGAGTGGATCCTCTCCTATAGAGATGACTATCGACTATAAAGTTGGCATTTTGCGTAAGTTGCTTGACCGAACGTCTGCTGAATCTGTAAAAAAATTTGGCTTGACGCTGAGTGATTGGAGAATTCTGACGCATATTCATGCTGCAGGATCCGTGACCGCCAGCGAACTTTGCGAACGGCTTTTGATCGATAAAGCTGAAGCTAGCCGTGCTGCAGCAGCTTTGATTGAGAAAAAAATTCTCGTTCGGAAGCAAAATCCAAAAAATTTGCGCAGCGCGCTTTTGTCTCTGAGTAAAAAAGGAAATGATATTTTCGAACGCGTTTTGCCAATTCGATTGGCGTTTGATGCGGAATTGTCTTCTTTCTTGACCAAAGACGAATATGCCCTTTTTCTTTACACATTGAACAAGCTGACAAGCAATATTGTGAGGAATCTCGCAAATGAAGCTGGATCGAACTAAAACAACGAGAGCGATTCCGGTCATTTGATAATCTCTAAGTTATGAGATTTGTGATTTAAGCCCGCGCCACAGGCATCGGTACGCGGTCAATATGATGAATTTCTTCTCTGGCTAGCCTTTCAATCATCTTGATTTTGAAGTCTTTTGTTTCGGGGCAATCCCATAGATTTTTCATTTCGTCTGGATCATTCTCCAAATCGTAGAGCTCCCCCCACTCAACCCCGTCGAAAATACTCAAACGCCATCGTTTATTTATCAATGTGTGAACGCGCGGGACGCCACCCAATGCCTCGTTTGTTCTCTGATGGTCATATTGAATGAAGACATAGTCTCGAACCTTGCCTACGTTTCCCTCAATAACAGGAAGCTGGCTTTTACCCTGCATGCCAACGTAGGGGGCGATCTTTGCGCGCTCCAGTATCGTAGCTGAAATATCAATCGCCGAGCCCAACGCTTCAGTGTGAATTGCTTGTTTGCTTGATTTGGCATGAATAAGCGGGTCACTCCAAATGAATGGCACTCGCAATATTTGCTGATACTGCTCAGATCCTTTCAGGAGCAACCGATGGTCGCCTAGGTGCTCGCCGTGATCGGAATTAAAGATAAGTACCGTATTTTCTTTATAACCATTCTTTTCCATTGTTTCTGTGACACTACCAATCGCATCATCGATGAGTGTGATCATACCTGCAGTCAATGCAGCTGCCTCTTGTGCCTCCCTCGGATTTGTACCGAAAGAAAACTGTGACTTTAGATTTGCCAATCCGCTTTCACGCTCTGCGAGAACAGACTTAACGTGAGGCGGCGGCTGCCAATCATTTTGCATAAATGCCTTGGGTACCGGAAACTGATCGGGACTATACATGTCCCAATATTTTCCTGGTGGATTAAACGGATGATGCGGATCGGGAAAGGACACGAACAGAAAGAATGGCCTATCGTCGCCAGAGGATTTATGTGATTCAATAAAAGCTCGCGCTCGCTCTGCGATGTAGTTTGATTGATAAAGCTCAGCAGGCAAGCTTGTTCGAATTGCTTGTGGGCATTGGTAGTTATGCGGCAATTGATTTTCAGCACCGATCAAGGATAAGGCGCTGGAATTTTTCTCAAGTAGCCAAGCCCTGTAATCACCGTCGACACCATCTCCGTGACCAGTCACTAATTCCACATGAGAAAAACCATAGTAGGGCGTCTGCACTTTTGCGCCGGGCTCCGCCCAGAAGGCAGGGCTTTCTTGTTTATAGGTCGACGCTTGCAGTCCATGCCGTAACGCTTCCATATTCTCGCCCTTTGGAGGGACAAAGCCATCCCTGACAGGCGGCGGTTGAAGCAATGGCGGCAGGCCAGTGAATGTTTGAAGATGGCTTTTCCCAATTAATGCAGTTTGATATCCAGCATCACGTAGTAAATCGACAAAAGTTACAGAGCTGGTTGATAGAGGAGTGCCATTTGCCCGCACGCCATGCACAGATGGCATTCGACCCGTCATCAAACTCGCGCGAGTAGGCATGCAAACAGGGCTTGCGACATAAAAACGATTGAACGAAATTCCTCGGGAAGCGATAGCGTCGATATGAGGCGTTTTCAGTACCGGATGCCCATTGCATCCCAGCCAATCCGCTCGCTGTTGATCGGTGATGAAAAAAATGAAATTTGGCTTCAAAGCCCCCCTCCCCCTTGGTCTTCGAACAACCCTTTCAGGAAGACTATTCCAGGGTAGTTGACAAATCAACACCTTTCACGGAGTTTTCATGAGCTCTTATCTGAGTGAAAAAAGAACCGGAGGATCATCATGCGTCGCCCAGGTGAAAAAATGAGGCTTGGGGCGTTTTTTAATCCAACCGGCCATCATGTTGCATCTTGGCGACACCCCGAAGCTCAGGCAGATGCAGGCATTAACTTCGAACACTATAAAGAGATTGCTCTGATCGCCGAGCAAGCCAAAATGGATATGGTGTTTATTGCCGACAATCTTTCAGTTCGCGAAGCGCATCCAGACGCCCTAGCCCGATCGGCTCAATATATTGCGAATATGGAGCCTATGACCCTAATTTCCGCTCTCGCGGCCGTAACAAGCCGGATTGGATTAGTCGCAACTGCGTCCACAAGCTTCAACGAACCCTTCCATGTAGCTAGGAAATTCGCTTCAATAGACCACATTAGCGGAGGCAGGGCCGGCTGGAATTTGGTCACTTCGGGAACAGTTTCAGACGCATATAATTTTTCAAGAGACGAGCATTATGCCCACGATGTTCGATACAATCGAGCACAAGAATTCGTGACGGTGGTCACACGCCTCTGGGACAGCTGGGATGATGATGCCTTCCTTCGAAATAAAGAGACTGGAATTTTTCTTGACCCCAAAAAAATGCATTCGCTCAATCACAAGGGCAATTGGTTCTCTGTCCGGGGCCCGCTGAACGTTCCACGCACACCACAAGGTTGGCCAGTCATTGTACAGGCAGGCGGCTCGGACGACATGATAGAGGTTGCCGCCGAATTTGCAGAAGTCATTTTTTGTGCCCCCCTTAATCTAGATCAAGCCCAGAAATTTTACAAAAAAATCAAAGGTCGCTTAGCAGAACATCAGCGCGCGACCGAATCTATGAAAATTATGCCAGGACTCAGCCCGATTGTTGGGAGGACACGGGAAGAAGCTGAAGAGAAACAAGCCTTTCTCGATGGCCTCACATCTCCGGTTGTCGCGAAGGAAATCTTGTCGTTCGTTTTGGGAGGGGTAGACCTCTCGCATTACGACCTTGACGATCCAATGCCGGAAGTAAAACCAACATCGACATCTGGGCAGAGCATCATCAATCACGTGATGGACATCGCGAGGAAAGGCAATCTATCGCTCCGTCAGACAGCGCAAGTGGTTGCCGGCGCGAGAGGAAAATTTGCGTTGAGCGGAACGGCTGAATCTATAGTAGATACGATGGAAGAGTGGTTTATGACGTTCGGCTGTGATGGATTCAATATTATGCCGCCCTATCTACCAGGATCGCTTCACGATTTTACATCGCTTGTCATACCCGAACTACAACGTAGAGGTCTTTTCCGAAAAGAATATGAAGGAAAAACCTTACGCGAGAATTTAGGCCTCTCCCGTCCAGAGACGGGCAGGTCAAGAACTAACTAATTGGAAGAAATCAAAATCGCACGAATTTTGCTTGAATAGACAAATTAAAATCAGGATTTAAAATGCGAAGATTAGAAGGTAAAAATGTCATTATTACTGGCGGAGCCCAAGGAATGGGGCTTGTTTTTTCAGACGCACTTGCATCTGAAGGAGCGACAGTTTTTATCTTAGATATCAGTACGAATACAGCAGCAGTCGAGAAACTTATTGATAAGTATGGAAAACACCGAATATTCGTTTATCAATGCGACGTAAGTCTTGAAAATCAAGTCAAAGAAACAATAGAAAAAATTTTAAATTATTCCAATTTGATACATATCCTTATTAACAATGCTGCTATTTTTTCAGTTCTTAAGCCAACTGAACCATGGGATATCGAAACCGAATTATGGGATAAAGTCATGGCCGTAAATGTGCGCGGCCCATTCCTAATGGTGAAGTATATCTCGCCCCACATGATCAAACAAAAATATGGAAAAATCATCAATATTTCATCTGGAACTGCCTATCGTGGCATTCCGAAGATGCTTCATTATGTGTCATCAAAAGGTGCCATGCTTGGGTTTTCTCGGGCACTTTCAAGAGATCTCGGAAAATATGGCATATGCGTAAACACATTGGTGCCCGGATTAGTCTTAAGCGATACTTTGATGGCAAATAATCCTGAACATGTTGCTCACATGCGTGATGCTGTTCTGTCAACAAGATCGATTAAGCGAGATGAAAAGCCAGACGACTTGATCGGAGGCCTTATTTTTCTCGCATCAAAAGAAAGCGATTTCGTGACTGGGCAAAGCCTGTCAGTTTGTGGCGGAACTTTATCCTTGTAGAAAATAAAACAATCGAAAGGGGGTATGAACATGACAAAAAATATAAGAACGCTATGCTTCTTGCTCGCCACATTTCTCCTAAGCTATCCCGCAAGCGCCCAAAGCTGGCCCGAGCGCCCGATCCATCTCTTCATTTCGCAAGGTGCCGGCGGGGGCCAAGACTCTATTGCGCGCTATCTCGCTGATAAAGTAAGCGCCATTCTGGGTCAGACCATTGTCATTGAAAATCGCCCCGGTGCGGGCGGGATTATTGGCACGCAAGCAGCAGCGCGCGCCACACCCGACGGCTATAATTTCGCGATCACGTCATCTGCCACCATGGCGTCCAATCCGCATCTCGTGAAAAACCTGCCCTATGATCCGCTGAATGATTTTGCGCCAGTAGCCATGCTGTCCAAGCCTGGCTTTTTGATTTCAGCCAATGCAAACCGGCCGTTCAAAACACTGGCCGAATTGATTGCGGTTGAAAAGAAATCACCCGGCGCGCTGACCGTCGCCATTGATGGCAATCGTAATGCATCTGGTCTGACGGCAGGTTTTCTGAATAAAAGCGCGGGCATCAATATTCGCCTCGTTCCCTATTCGAGCCCGGCTCAAGGCTTGCAAGATACGATCTCGGGCAGCGTCGATCTGTTCATCTCGCCACCAGGGGTGCATCTGTCGCATATTGCAGCGGGAAAGCTACGCCCCATCGCTGTATCCGGCATCTCGCGCGAAGTCTCTCTGCCAGACGTACCGATGATTGGCGAAACGCTGCCAGGCTTTCGCATTCTGGGCTGGCTGATGGTTTCAGCACCAAAAGGCACTCCGGCTGAGCCGATCTCGCGCATGAACGCTGCTTTTGATCGCGTGTTGAAAGACAAGGCTGTGATTGAATGGATGCTGAATTTTGGCTCACCTGCCAATGCGGGCGCGGGCACACCAGAAGAACTGCGCGCCTTTGTGCGCGATGAAATCGCCCTCTGGGGAAAGATGATCGCCGATATCGGGCTTGAGGCCCAATAAGAAGAAGCGGAAACAAGATGTCGAACACAAAGCCCTCCATTCTCATCCTTCTGCCGTGGGAAGAAAAGATACGTTTCACTTTCGAGCGTCTGATCCTTGCGCGCTATCCTGATCTGCCTGTCACCACGGTCGCCACGCTGAAAGAGGCTGCCGAGAAAATCGTCGATGCTGAAATTTTCATGGCCTTTGGCGTGGCCGTGAAGGAAGACATTTTCGTCCACGCCAAAAAACTGCGCTGGGTGCATGCTTTTGGAACAGGTGTTGATGGCATTGCTGACCGCGACAGCCTGTCGCGTGATGTGACTGTCACCTCAACACGTGGCATTCATGGCGCGCCTTTGTCAGAAATTGCCATTCTGCATATGTTAGCTCTGGCGCGCGATTATCCGCGTTCCATACGCGCACATGACAAACATCAATGGGATCGTTTCCGCGCGCGCCTGTTGCAAGGCAAGCGCGCCGGCATTTTGGGGGTGGGCCTGATTGCCGAGGCTTTGGCCCCGCGTCTCCATGCGCTTGGTATGCACGTAGTTGGGATTTCGCGAACAGCGCGCGATCTGCCGGGCTTTTCCTCATGGGCGCCGCGCGATGATCTCAAGAAATCGCTGAGTGATATCGACTTTCTGATCCTGCTTGTCCCCTATGATGAAACAACACATCACATCATCAATGCGGATGTGATCAGCGCAATGAAACCCGGAGCTTACGTGATCAACATTGCGCGCGGTGGCGTGATTGATGAAGTAGCACTGGCAAGCGCCCTTCATTCAGGACATTTGGGCGGCGCTGCCCTCGACACCGTGCATAAAGAGCCCTTGCCTGCTGATGATCCGCTTTGGAATGCGCCCCATCTCATCATCACGCCGCATCTGGGCGGCTTTTACGATACTTATCCTGAAGATTGCATCGACCAGATCTATACGAATATCGCTGCCTATCTCGCAGACAGGCCGCAAGACATGGTCAATCTGGAAGCGCGGACATGAAATAGTATGAACGACTTTTCATACCATGAAATCTTGTTCAAGATCCGTTGAGAGAACCTTATCTGAGCATACTGACGGACAGATAAGATGGGATTTTTTCAGGTACCCCCTCTTAATCATCCGCTCAGTCGGTAATCATCACCTAATGTCGAGAATGACACGTGCTTTTTCAACAACTTCTGGAGAAGCCTTAAGTGTCTGCGCGATAATTTTCTCTACATCACTAAAATTGCGAGGATCAATAGGAAGCTGCCTCTTACGAGCTGCATCCTGAAACTCGCTGTCGTTGATAGTAGCTTCAAATGCCGCCCTCAAAACTTTAAGCCGATCAGAAGGAATACCAGGGGTTGTAACAAGAGTTCGACCAATATCTGAGCCAGAAGCAACAAGATCTGCAAGCTCTCGGCCTTCCGAACTTGCGCTCAACTCACCTACAGTTGGAACGTTTGGCAAATCTCGATGCCTTTCAACAGAGAGTTGTGTCAAGATGCGGATTTTTTTCTCGGACAAAGCTGCTGAAAATAAGGACTGAAAGGTAGATAAGCTTGCAACCATAGCCTCAGCTTCGCCACGCTGCATGGCCAGCATCATATCGTCTATCCCCTTATAGCCAGTAATAAGCTTAAATTTTGTTCCGGCAGATGCATTAAGAAGCTTTGGTACAATATCAGTAGGCGAACTCGCTCCCGCGCCGGCGATCATTGTTTCGCGCTGCCGCACGATATCTATACTTGTAATTCCAGCAGCAGACGAGCCAACAAGGACGGGAGTATTATCAACGATACGTCCAATTGTATTAAACGCACTTGATTCATAACGAACAGCTTTAGTCCCAAGCGCTTGCTCTACAGCAAATGTCTGAACAATTACCAGTAAATATGTCCCATCTTTAGGTGCGACGTTAAAAGTATGATTGGCCGCCGTTAGGCCACCTGCCCCTGGCATAGATTGAAACACCATTGTGGGTCGACCCGGTAAATGCCTCGGCATAAATTCAGCAAATAGCTGCGCGTAACCAGCATATGTTCCAACCGGCCCGGTCCCGGCCACAACGCTCACTGTCTTACCTCTATAAAATGCCTCGACCTCTTGCGATTTTACTGCATCAACGTGAGCAAAGGCTACCGTGAGCAAGAATATGTTTCTGAGTAAATGCATCATGAATTCCTCACTCATTGAAGACGATGATGTTTTTTATTTTTATCATAAAATAATATTTTTTTAGATCAAACGCATTTCAAGAACGCGCACGGGAACGTGGTATAAAAGGCTGCCACGCCGGCATGGGGCCCACTGGAACTTCAATCAACGCCGGGGCGCCGCAAGCCAGCGCAACCTCAAGCTTTTTGCGCAATTCTTGCGGGCTGTTGGCACGGAAGCCGGCAATGCCGAAGGATTCTGCAAGCTTCATAAAATCTGGATTGGTGAGCTTGCTTCCAATATAGCGCCCCCCATACTGCATTTTTTGAATACGCAAAACATTTCCGAATGCGCTGTCATTGAATAGGACTGTCACAAGTGGAATATTGTATTTCACCGCTGTAGCGATCTCAGGCATCGTAAACATGAACCCACCATCACCTGTTATGCAAACAACTGGTTTTTCAGGATACGCAACCTTTGCTCCAAGCGCGGTTGCAAAACCGAATCCAAGAGAATCTTGATAGCCCGAGAAAATCTGTGTACGCGGCTTATAAAGCGGAAAGCCAAGCCGCATGTAGAAAGCCAACTGTGTGACATCACAAATTGTAATTGCATCATCAGGCAATGCTTCTCGTATTGCATCTGAGTAAGCTTTCTGTGGCTGCAGCTCAGCAAATTTTTCTAGCGTCAATTCACGAACGAGCCGCAATTCCTCAACCCGGGGCGTACGCTTCCGATTTCTGCTCGGTAATGCGTTAAAAACTGATCTCAGGATTAATGCTGCGTCTCCGATGAGTCTAATGTCCGGCATGACTGGGCGTGTTGCCTGAACTGCATCCATATCAATTCGAATGATTTTCATATCGCTATCGGTACCCCAATTTTCCGCATCAAGGAACCGACTGCCTACAACGAGAACTACATCGGTTTTACGCCATAAAACGTGGCCGCCGAGTTGCGTTTGAGCGAGAGGATGGCGATCAGTCAAAATACCTCGTCCGTGACGCGTCATAACCACTGGAGCTTGTAAGGCTTCTGCGAGCGCCTGCAGGGCTTCTCCTGCATCCACAGCGCCTCCTCCGACATAGATCAATGGGTTTTTTGCGGCGCCAAGAATAGAAGCCGCTTTTTTCACGATTTCAGGATCTGGTTGTGGCGATGCCTCAATCCTGGCTGCATCAGGGATAGAAATATCTGCTGTCTCAGCCGCAATATCTTCGGGCACCTCAAGTAAGACCGCGCCACGCCGGCCGCTCATTGCCCTTCCAATACACTCGTTTACAACATTTGGTACGCGGGCTGGCGCATCCGCAAACCCCTGATATTTGCTGAATGAAGAAAAAATTTGTGCTGTGTTCGGGATCTCATGCAGAACACCTAGACCAAGCCCGGTATAGCGGGTAGCAATTTGCGATGTGATTGCTAATACTGGTGCATTACAAGAATGAGCAATGCAAAGTGGTGTCGCAGTATTCAGGAGGCCTGGTCCAGGCACAACAACATATGGTGATAAGCGACCCGTGGACTGAGCAAAACCGAAAGCCATATATGCCGCGCCCTGCTCATGTCGGGTCGTTATAACTCGCAACTTATCTTGATGATGGTAAAGACCGTCAAAAAGATGGTCGCATTGCACACCTGGTAGCCCAAATACCGTATCCACTTTGTTTGCGATAAGAGTCTGCGCAATCGCAGCGCCTCCGGTCATAAGCGGCATGAGATCATTCCCTCTTCGACTGACCTGTCAAAGCATATATTGCAAAGCGCGGACATAGCGCCCGCATATCACCCTAAAGCTCGGTAATTTGCTGCGGAAATTTATGTAGCGCTTCGACATGGCCCTTGTCATTGACAAGGTAATTGTCACAAACCCAGCTATACGTGCGCTGCGTCACATAGGTCGGATGCACGGCAAAGAGCATGTTCGGACCAACTTTAAGCGTCTCGTCTTGGCGGATGAGTGGGCGCTCGACCATGTCATAGCCTTGGCCATGCGCATAAAGGCGATTTTCCTGCGGGCGACCACCCTTGCGCATGAATTCATTATAGCGCGCAAAAATATCAGTGGGATCGGCCCCGGGCTTCAGCAATTCAAGGGTGAATTTCTGCGCTTCGAGAACAAAGGCAAATTCATCCTGCATTTCTTGCGAGGCTTTGCCGAGTACCCAAGTGCGCCCGATCTCGCCATAATAACCCCCGGGACCATTATTCTCGATCAGCATACAGAATTGATCGCCTTCACGGATAATACGGTTTTGCATATGGGGCGGCAGCATGACGGTAGCCGTACCGACAGGGCCAGAGGCTGCCATATACCAGCCTTGCTCACTGCCCATCTCTGCCGCCACAGCGCGCGCAATCTCAACAACTTCACTATCACGCAAGCCGGGGCGAATATGTTTGGTCACAGCCTCGGCGCATGCATCTTGCAAAGCCGTCATACGACGAATGAGTGAGATTTCTTCGGCACTTTTTGTTGCCTTGATCGGATCAACCAAAGGCGTGGCATCAATGAAAGTGGCCCTAGTCATATTCTTTTGCAGATGATTGACGAAGCTGTAAGATAGAGAACCCGGTGCCAAAAGGCCGATCGTTGCACCTTGATATTTTTCGAGGGCCTTCAGCGCGCATTCTGCATCATAGGTCGAAGAATAATGCACGGATGAATAAGCAGGTACGCCGATTAAACGCTGAACACCACGGCGTGGAGTGGCATCAAGCGCATCAAACCGCTGATCCTGTCCAAATGGCCCCTGCGCTACAGCGCTGATCTCGCCATCAACCGGGAAAATCACTGTATAGAGATAGCCATTGGTGGCCGGCATATCGGTCAGATATTTGACATAGCCGCCGACAAAATCATTATTGGCCTGCGCGATCAGCACATCGACCTTGGCCTCTTTCATGGCCGCGCGGATGGCCGACCAGCGCCGCTCCAATTCAGGCATGGAAATCGGTGTATTGATGCGCTCGTTCATGCTGATCTCCGCTTAAAGCTGCAACAGGCGCGCGGCATTGCCATAAAGAATGGCGTGGCTCGTCTCAGGCGAGACGTCCATTTCCGAAATGCCTTTATAGGTTTTGGCGATTGGCCCGAGTGGCGCATCGGTTGCAAAGACAACTTTTTCAGGTCCAAAGAAATCAAGCGTACATTTGACGCCATTGGTCACGCAAAACATGGCTATGTCGCTCGAAGTTGGGCAGGGCATTAACAAGAATGCAACGCTCGATAAATGCTGCATGCATCATTGATTAAATACATTCGCGCGAGAGAAGAGGACGAGACAAGGTCTACAACTGCATGGGGTCCGGCCACACGGTAATCCGTGACTAATTGACAAGTCATGGGGGCGCTCCAGATGCTTTCTCGAAATTAACAGCCAGTTTCTAGCTTTAAATTGCATCTTAAGCCGCTTGGTAAAAGATGAAAGCATTTTCCACAATACGAGGCATCTGTACCACAATGCAGTCAATCGGGGGGCGTGATACGTTAAAATCTTATTAGAAACACTGGCACGGAGGAGGCGGCCGGCGGGAAGAGCTGCTGAAAAACAACCTACTGCTACCAACTCCACCCACCATGACCGAATAACTTCGGCGCGCTCATTATGTCGACAATTAAATATCCCTTCATTGGCGCACGCTGTCTGTGGATACTGGAAATCGCCCTTCCCAAACTGTTCAAAGATCATCTTAATTTTGCTAACGTTGATCTTATCGACCACGAGGGGCCACGCTGACCTGGGTTAGTGTGGGGTCGCTTTTCAAACCTTTAGAAAGGTCTCCTCATGCATAATATCTTTAAACACGACCGTGATGATCTCCTAGAGCTTCTGGCAGGAATGCTCAAGCGTGCTGAGATAAGTGACCGCAAGAGAAAAGCGCAGAGGTTATTGCAAGCCGCCGAAAATTCGGTCCAGCAATATCTCTTGGAAAAAGAGGCCCGGTTTCAGCGCGGAAATGTCAGGAAATCTCTGTTACTACTTTTGAGAGCAGCGGAACGAGGTGATTCCAAGTCGTCTCTCCTCGCCTTGATGTCCACTTCTGCACCCGGAACCCTTGAATACCTAAGCCAACGGGCAGAACGCATCTGGGCACCGCTTGGATTGGGGGTTCTTTTCCAAGGCGATTTGGCAGATTGGGCGCAGACCGCAACGCAAAACGAGCTCGCAAAGATGCTCCTTCACTGCTGTGCAGAAGGACGGCAATTTATTGAAGGACGACAGCGTCCTCACGGAAAAAATAGTGCGGGTAAGTTCGAACCAGTAGTTCTTGGTCTTGCAGATGGGGCGGGTGGCAAGAATTCTGAGAAGTATCCGATAGTTTACACCAATCCAGATTTTAAGCCTTTGCCTCAAATCTCGAACGCGGGACGGCCAACCGTCGATACGGAGGTCGATCTGATTTTGCATCTCGCAAATGATTGGTATCGCATTACCGAAACTTTTGAGGCGGGCGGGGTCAGTGACGAAAATCCGTTGGTAGAATTCATCACGAGCGTCTTTCGATGGGCCGACATTAAGAATGTCAGCTATGCGCTGCGTGTCTACTGGGCCGAACTGAAGGCACGCAAAGCACGTTCTGCTCCGGACATCCTGCCTGACACAACCACCGTAGCCGCGCCCTAAGCAGCATTAGTGTGATCTGACCGCGGCGAGCGCCTGTCAGGGGATTTTCGCCAACGGCATGCTTGAGCGTGGGCTAATTGGATGGGGTATGAGCACGACTCGCCCCGCCCATATCGCTTCGGCGCCCACGGAGCTCCTGTCAGAAGAGACGGGGAAAGAGGCTACATCTGCCTACTCGACCAATCCCGAGACCGCAGAAGCCTCTTTCAAGGCTGAACGACCAACCACACCCCCCTCATATCAGAACTTACCTCTGGGCCACACCTCATTGACCGCGATGGCCCGCCTGTTGGGCCGCCAATTTGCCCGCGATGCCTCCAGCAAAGGAGGCTGCGATGATTGAGGTTCGTCCTAATAATAGGATGATTTTCCTTATTTGGAATGAGCGCTTTTGGCCTCGCTTGTGAGCTTATTACACTGATTTCATTGTCAGTAATGAAGTCTACCTGCAACTTTCTTACTGACAACCCGCTTGCAATTCAGCATTAATTCCTAGAAAGTAAGGCCATGGCACGACCAACTTTAAATCCCTTCGCCCGCTTCCTGACCCCAGAGGCCCGCCGCCTGCTGGACCTGGCGCCTGACCGTCACACCCGCTCTCAAGGGTTAGGCTTTACCGGTTTTCTTTGCCGGGAAGGCATTCCGCTTTCTGAGGCCAATGAAGAGCACTTGCGAGCCTATGGGGCCGAACTCGCGCCTCTTGGGGTTAGCCGCCTTAAACAGGCAATCCGCGACTCAGCCCGCGCCTGGAACAAGCTTGCGGATTCGGTTCCAGGTTGGCCCAAGCACCATCTCGTGTTGCCCGCTTCAAACCGCGCCCTGTTGCGTTTTGAGGATTTGCCGGACGAGTTCAAGCGGGACTGTCTAGCCTACCTCAGCTCCCGGGCGGAGGCAGGCGAAGACGATCTCTTCAGCGACACGGCGGCAGAACCCTGGGCGGCTGCTACCGTCAAAGACCGCCGCGGCAAGATTTGCCAATTGGCCCTTCATTATGTCGAGACTGGCGGGCGGCTCTCGGAACTCAAAAGCCTCAGCGACCTGTTTGTCGGCAATGCATTCAAAAAGATCCTGAAGCGGATCGAGAGCAAGACCGGGGGCCAGAAGAACGGCCATGCGGCCAACCTCGCCCATAATATGCTCATCATCGCCAAGCATTATGTCAAAGCACCACAAGAGGTGATCGACGCCATCCGGAATGCCAAGAATAAACTTCGGCCCGGCAAAATGGGCATGACGGCCAAGAACAAAGCGCGCTTGCGGGCCCTCATCCAAGACAAAGACCTGCCCCGCCTTCTCAAACTACCATCCGACTTTATCGACACACTCGACACGAGCCGCCCCACTCTGGCGGATGCAGTCAAAGTCCAATCAGCGCTGGCCATCCAGATTGTCTTGCTCGCGCCCATGCGCGCCAAGAATCTCGCAAGCCTTGATATTGACG
>Ga0214921_10004815_pt1 | contig 19539 bp, 19 predicted proteins | sample LL1505_MetaG_FD_177992 | JGI IMG/M metagenome (GOLD analysis project Ga0214921, IMG submission 177992) | Freshwater microbial communities from Lake Lanier, Atlanta, Georgia, United States - LL-1505 | ecosystem: Environmental > Aquatic > Freshwater > Lake | place: USA: Georgia | collected... | reverse complement strand
TTAAAACTTCATTTAAGTTTTTTAATAAACCTTGAGGTAGGCCTACTGAAATGATTTGTTTATTATACCCTTGATTGAAACGGAACTGTGCGTTACTAAAATAGTTTCTAAGAAGTTCTACAATTTTTGTAGAGTGAGGTAATGTTTCTTCTTTCTTAATAAACAATTGAGATTTATCTGCTTTTTCGGTAGAAAAGCCGGTATAAGATTGATATACATCCTCTACGGTGGACAATAATAACATCAGTTGAGGTTCTTTAAAAAGAGTTGAAAGTTTCTTTTCATCATTATTAAGATAACGAAGAAGATAATTTGGTATTGTTTGATCGAAAGTTTCAAGTTCATTCAATGCTGAAGTAATGTTTTTATTTAGCGTTTGTATCGTACTAAGTATAGAAAATGTTAAATTTAACATTTTTATCATTTCATTAGAAATTGTAGATAATGTTTTATTTCGAAACGCATATAAATCTTCAGAAATTTTCTTATCACCTCTTTTATCATAATGTGTATATACAGTTAAAACTGGATTTTTTGGAGATCCAGGACTACCATAGTACATGTGAAGTGCTTCGATCATGACGGGCGTTGTTCTAGCTGTCGTGTCTTGAATAACACGAAAAAATGTGGGTAATAAATCTTCCAATGATAAAAATTGTTTAAAAAACGAAACAATTTTATCAATGAAAACGCTTCCTATCAACGCATTTGAAACTAAAAGTTCCCAATCTGCACGAACACCACCTATTTTTTTTATAATTGAAGTTGGAGTTGGACTGAAGTCTTCAGCTGATGCTAGCTTAGTTTTAGCTATTCCATCATCAAATAAAATATCGATTATTTTTTTTGCAACTTCTTTTACAAAATTTGGTTCTGATGCGTCTCCGCCGACGGCTCTATGATAAATGTAACTATAAAATGCATTACGCATACCATAAGTTGACAACGGTTTTAAATTATTATAGTATGTGAATAAAGATATTAAATCATTATCTGTAAACTTTGTTGCGCCGATGCCTATTTCGCCTGTTCCTTTTACGAAACCCTTAAAGGGCTCAAATAGCAGTCCTTTTTCAACTTCTGGCGTAGATATAAGATTAGGTTTTAGATTTTTTTCCCCATTAGATAATGTTTGTTCCAAAACCAAAATATTGAACAATTGATAAAATACATTAATTGAACTCAGCGAAGTAAACCCTTTTCCTGTCGATAATGCAGTAGAATCATCGATGGGTATAATTCCTAAATCTACTAAGTTTTCAAACGCTTGATTTGATACTTTATCTAAGAAATTTTTAAAATCTCTTATTCTATTAATATTGTAAGTCGATGTAAAAAAATTCTCTGCATTTCCTGAAGAAAAAAGATAATCTTCTCCAGATGAAATAGAAGTAGGAAAGTTGTTTGAAGAACCATCTTCTAATACCAAAACTTTTTTTTGCTGATCATTTAAATTTCCAAAAAATGCCAAATCAGAAAGCTTATCACCAGTAAAAACATTTTCTTTCGATTGAGCTGCATCATAAACTTGCTTTGCTGCTGATGGGTAATAACCTATAAAAGAATCTAAAACATCGGTTCTATTTTCAATCGAATTATCTTTTCCAGATAGTTCAAATCTAGTTTTTTGTATTAAATCTTTAAAACATAAATGAAATATAAATGGGATATATTCAGAAATAGAAGAATTTAATTTATTTTCTATCGTTTGAAACCTTTCGTCTCCTGTCGAGCTAAGATCTGAAAATTTTGTTATTCCAGAAGTTAAATCTAAAACACTAATTCTTTGATCCTGTTGTAAAGATATTAAGTTGTATTTTTCTTCATCTGGCTTTTTAGAAACAAGGTAATTTTTTATTTTCTTTTTAAAGATTCCATAAGAATGAGTTTTAATCATCTTATTTAGTTCATTAATACAAATTAAAAAAAGTTTTGAAGAAGAAAAAAGTCTGATTGCATCAAGCTCTTCTTTAGTATTTACATTTCTTGCTTCAATTAACGCTCTTCCTAAATCATAGGAAACATTTGAACCATTGGAGATGGTATAAAACCCGTTTATAACATCTTTAGAATTTAAAAGATTTGTTTCAACAAATTTTCCAGGAGTAAATTTATATCTGCCGTCAGTTGCGATATTAAGGGACGATTTATATGTTCCTATCTTTTTAATAAAATAATCTAAATTTTGTAGATTATCCCTTAAAACAGTTATTTGAGATTTAAATTTGTCATTGCTTTCTTTAATTCCACTTTCACCAATCGTTTGTTTTAATAAATTGCTTGCATCTGACTCAGTATTTCTTAAACTAGAAACTTGAAGCTCAAATAGCTGTCCTTCTTCTGTAAGATCATCTTGACTTGAGTTATATAACGGTTTGAATTGGGACAACAACAAGATTTCTGGTCTTAATTTAACATCAAAGTATTGCGGATCGGCATTGTAGACATCTGCTTTTATCTGGACTGAAGAATCTTGTTTGGGTGGAGGAAAATTAGGCGTTTGTTGTTTTTTAGAACTTTCTACCAAATTATCAAATCTTGCTAAAGCGCCCTTCGTGCTTTCTGTAGCTGTAGGTCTACCGCCTAAGGATTTTTTTTCATCAGATTGAAATGTAACTGTTTGAGTTACATCAACATTCAAAATATCTGTCGCACGTGGTGTCGTAGCTATTTGATTAATAGGAGCAGACGTACCAGCTACAGTAAATGACGGTTTTTTATCAACGGCACGTTTTGTTTGTGAAGTTAATCCGCCAGTTTTTAACGGTGCACGATTACTAGTTTTTGGTGCTTTTAACATAAATTAATCTAAATTATTTATTAAAATGTAATTAGAAGCTTCAGAAGCCCCTGAAGAATAATCTTGATATATCGGATTTAATATAAATCTTACGTTTCCAAGATCATGATTTGTAAGTTCATGGATAAAATCTAAATTGTCATCAAAACAATGAGATTTTCCAATAATGCTCTTAACTCCATTAATTTCTTTCATTAAGATAAAATGATCTACTAGTGTAGTTTCACCAGACAAGCTCCAGCTCAAAATTAATCTTTTCTTATCCAAAAAGCTAACAATAAAGTTTTGTATTTTTGGTAAATTTTTAGGGGTTATTATATCAACTTCAATAGACGTCCCTATAGACCCATACAACATATCATCCTTCGGGTTCTTATCTAAGAAACGTTTAGTTATAACTGATCCTTTAATCAAAGTTAATGGGTGATGATGCTTTCTAGGATTAATCTTATACATTTTCCTAGTTTCTTGATCTCTTAATTCTACGTTTTCGTTAATAACATCATAAGGATTTCTCACCAATGGATAAATCACGTATTTGTATCGATCGCCTTGAATTAACTGCTGAGCAGAAACTTGCAAAGATCGTGAAGAATCAACAAACGTTTCACCGTTTGCTATGATTCCTAGATTGTCGACATGGCCTCTATCTAAATTGTATCTGATAATGCTAAATGCAATAAATTTATCAAATTCAGCAGGGCGATCTCGTAGCGCTGCTACTTCATAAGAAGCGTTTGTTTGAGACAATAAGCTATTAATCATTCCTATTTGATCAGGTAATATAGAAGCGTTAATGTTAAATTGAACATCTTTATCAACGGTTAGTTGGGAAATTTCTGAATTAATATCTCCAGAATAAGGAACATATTCTAAAAATGAAGAGTAATTTGACATTACTTCAACACCATTTTTAAAAATTAACTTTGTCGTAATTTCATATACGTGATAAGGAGTTAAGTTATTAATCGTAATAGCGTTGTTTGAATTGTTGGAATTAAACGTTGCAATTTGGTTTGAAAAAGAAAAGTTTTTATTTTTAATTGTCGCATCTCTATACAACAATTTTGCTGCAATTACTTCTGGTAATGAATTGTTTATAATTGAAACGCGAATGCCTGTTTGAATTAATCTGGGTATAACGATCAATTTTGATGATAATTTTTTACCAGGACTTTTAAAAACTACATCCTCAAATTCAGAAGAATTTTCAAAAGAAATTCTATAGATTGAATTTTCTCCTGATCTATGAGCATAAGTGTATTTTTGAAATTCTTGAAATGAAGTATTATCTACGTTAGAAACATTTAGTCTTTCATATGTAGATTTTAAATCTTCATCGATAACTTTTCTATAAATTCTTAAAGTTTTATTAGAACCATCAAAGTTCTTTTTGTCTTTAGACTGTTTAACATACAATGATGTTTCTCGATCATTAAAAGACAATCCTACAGATGGTGGAGAAGAATCAGAAAGTTGACCTACATAACGACTTAAGTTTATCGTCTTATCTACTTTGTCTAAAACAATAGTTTTTCTGATACCGTTTTGAGTAAATGTCGTTTTTAAAAGTTCAAAACTAACATTTAACGAAGTTGCGATATTCAAAAAATCATATATCATTATCGGTGTATTAATCGTTACTATTTCATCAAAAACTTGACCTATCCTGGTTTCATATTGAATATTTCTATCATCTTGTGATGCATAAGAAGTATAATGATTTGAAAGTTGGTCTAAAAATAAATTTTTATTTATTCTATCGTCTTTTCTATAGATTCCAGTCAAGCTAGAAAATGCAGTTACTGTCTTACTAGATAACAAAGAAACATTTGCTGGAGATATGGAGTATTGTTTCAACAATTTTAATCTTGTTGATCTATCCTCTATTGACGCGGGATTTTCTATTTGTGTGGTCTTTAAAGGCTTTAAAAAATTGCCAGTTAATTCGTTTGATTGTTTACTACTAACAATTATCTTTGTTTTTTCTAGACCCTTGTTAGATACATCTTCACCATTTTTAACGATGTTAATGATATGATTATTAATCTTTGAGGTTATATCAGCTACTTTTGTAGCAACAACATCATTTTGATTTTTTTTATTGATGTTTGATAGCTTTATTTTATGACTCAAAATATTTTCGACGATAGAACCGGCTGATACCGTGCTGGTTCCTAAACGATCTTGAGGTACGATTTTCGGTTCAACTAAAGTAGAAGGTTTTTTAACTGTTATTAAAACAGAAAAAGCATTTTCCTTCAGAGCTTCTATTTGAGAAATTTTAAAAGAAAACTCAAACTTCGCTGCTTGTTGTTGATTAACGGATTTAACTTCAATTAACGTTGCAAAATTATCATCAACATTTAATAAGCTATTAAGTCTTGTTGAACTTTTAATGTACACTTCTACCTCTTATTCAAATACTAAAGTGAACATTTTGACGAATGTTTGACTTCCGTTACTGTCAACTAAAACTTTACCCACAAAGTATGCATGTTTAGAAGAACCTTGATATTGATAACTTCCATAATCAATAACATCTAATTTTTTTATTTCCGTACCGTTAATTTCAAAAATTTGAGCAACAATATTGTTTGATAAAGAAGTCGGTTCAAATTTAACTAATTTTCTAAATCCGTCATACTGAAGACTTAATAAGTCTTTTTCCAAATTAGCAGGAGTATACTCAACTTCTTTATTAAGATTTTCATAATCTCCTATTTTGTTTTGCAATATAACGTTAGGACTTGATCGATCAACCGTTTTGTCATCAATTTTATTAATTGGTGGCAAGTACTTAAAGTTTTTTACTCTACTTAAATTTTTATCGTTAAATAAAGAAGGTAACTCTTCCAAACTTCTTTTTTCTTTATTCGAAGAAACAGGAGACTCATGTCCCAATCCAAAACTAATTGTAGATGGGCCAATTTCGAATCCATCATCTTCAAAGATATAATCTTTGCTTCCTAAGACTTGGAGATTTTTAAAATTACTAATAGAAGAAGCTAATAAAGATCCTGCTGAAGAAGCAAATTGAGATCCGTTTAAATAATCAAATTTTATCGAAGAAGCGTAATTTACGTATATTTTCCCAGAAGGAGCCGCGGTGATTCCTTGAACGTTTTTAAAAGGTTTTAACTTGCCAGAATCATCTGCTTCAAATGTTATTTGATCTTGAGGAAGATGACACTGTTCAAAATAAAGCCTAGTCGTTACATCAGCAGATCCACTTACTGCATCTGGATCATAAAACGTAGAACAATCGGTAAAGCTTACATATTCTACGCGGAGCTTTCCTTCGGCCATCTGTCGTCGACCTTCTAAGGTGACGATGGTGTCCATTATTCTTGTTCTATTATCTAGGATCCCACTCATGGCAGCAATACCAATTATGCATTTCTAAGAATATTCTACCCTTAGTTTTATAAAATCTTAGATGCTAGTGTTGCTAATGGACTTCTTTCACCCTTTAACAAGGTAACGTGAGCAGCAATTGGATATTCCTTAAACTTTTCAATTGCGTAAGTAAGGCCATTTGTGTAAGCGTCGACATCAACATTGTCAATCTGTTCAATGTCTCCTGTAAGAACTATCTTCGTTCCCTCACCAACTCTTGTGACGATAGTCTTTAGCTCATGCATCGAAAGGTTCTGAGCTTCATCAATGATGATGTATGCGTTTGGAATCGATCTACCTCTGATGAATGAAATTGCCTCAATCTCTATCAATCCTCTTTGCTGCATTAGTTCCAGATAAGGATCAGATGACATTAGATTATCTTTTGATTTACGACCTGGTTTCTTACCATTAATACCTAAAAGAAAATCTAGATTGTCTTTGACAGGTGCTATCCATGGTTCCATCTTCTCCTCCAAAGTGCCTGGAAGATATCCAATGTCCTTTCCTACCGGTTGAACTGGACGGGACACTATCAATTTCTGGTACTTTGATTGTGCACCAATCGTGTTCAACTGTTCTAATCCAGCAGCAATCGCTAACAATGTCTTTCCACAACCAGCTTTGCCTATCATCGATAGCAACTTGATATTCTCATCCATCAAAAGATCGAGAGAAAAATGTTGTTCCTTGTTCCTTGGACGAAGACCAAAGACGCTTTCTATTTTTGCCAACGATTTCAATGAACCATCTTCATATGCCCTAGACATCGCAGACTTTATTGTGTTACCTTGATCATCAACGGTTTTAAGGATGACTATTTGGTTTGGAAAAACTTGCTCTTGGGTAACATTTTGTGTCTTGACCTCACCATTCCTATAAAATGAATCAACGATATCCTCAGTGGTGTGTATTAATTTAACCCCGCGATACAACTCGTCAATGTCAGAAGAAACCCTCATACTGAGGTAGTCTTGGCATTTCAAGCCCATGGCATCACATTTTACTCGAATGTTAATGTCTTTGGAAACCAAGACAAGGTTCTCGTCTTTATATGATAGCATGAAACCAATGATCATATTGTCGACGCTGGAACTTACTGATAATTCTTTTGGTAATAACGTCGCAGGATCTTGTGGTGAAGGAACAATTCTAATAATTCCACCGCCGCGAGTTTTTACTCCATCATGGAAACTACCATCAACACGCATTGCATCTAAGGCTCTGCTTACTTGTCTAGCGTTTCTACCAACATCATCATTTCTAGTCTTGTGTTTATCCAGTTCTTCCAAAACTAGAATTGGAATCAACAAGTTATTGTCTTCAAAACTGTTGATAGAGTCTGGGTCACTTAGCAAAACGTTTGTGTCTAGAACATAAGTCTTTGTCATGTTGTTATTTCTATATGAACAATGGTAATTTCATTACATAAATTATAAACTAATCCTTAAGATCTAACGAAATGAAATTACCCGTAATTAATAATACCAAATGTTTTGAAGCTCATTCTACCCATAAAGTTAACTGTCAAAAGAAAAGCTGCCGACATTATATCAATAATTCCGACAGCTTTAATTGTGTAGTTATCGCTTCTCAAAACGGACCTTATACACTTCAAAAAATTGGAAAAATCTACGGATTAACAAGAATGAGAATTTGTCAGATCGAAAAGAGTATCATTCAAAAAATAAAGAATTCAATTCTAATTTAATTTCAATTCTTTTTCTTTGACTTTTTCTTGGAAAAACCAAGAGTTGTTTCTGCAACTGAAGATACTTCAACTAAAGTTTCTTCAGTTGAAACAGTTTCAGAAGCTAAAACTTCTTCAACTTTCAATTCTTCTGTAACTTCTTTTATTGCTTCTTGTGCCAAAGGTGCTTCTATCACGGGCTCTTCAATCTTAGATTTTTGAACAGGTTCAACATGATGTTTGACTTGCTCCTGTCTAATCTCTGATACAACCTCCTGTTTGCTGGCGAATAGTACCTTCTGCTGAGCGGCAACTTCTTTTGAAAAAACCAACTTTCCTGTTTTATCAAGTTGCGTGTGAGAAGATGTTGGGTCTAATTTACGTTCGTGAATATTTGCTAAAATTGCTCTTCGTGGTGCGGGCATTGTTACCTCATATGAAAATGGGATACATGATATATGTATCCCATCATAAAAAAACGACCAATTTTAAGGATTTCAGTCCTTCTTCTTGGTCTTGTCAAACGTAATTGTAAGCTTAACGAGCTCTCCTGCCTTAGCCTTCAACTCGCGTAGACCCTTACGAACTCGGACACCGGCTGCGGCTGTACCCTTTGCATTCTTTGCGACATCATGCTCAAGTGCCTCGACGAGTGCCTTTAGATCTGCCCATTTAGCTAAAACTTCATTTTCAGACATGTTTTTATATCCTCCTCGTGAAAATATAGGTCTCACGATTCAGGAGTAAAATTATGTCACAATAAAATCTGGTGGAAACATATTACGATTCATCTTATAGAATCGATCCCAATCACCATCTAAGATATAAGACTCTGCATGATCATTTTCATTTCTAATGGATCTACCTAGCGATTGAATGACAGATTTTGCAGTCATATAAGGATACCAGAATCGATTCTTTTCCATTCTCTTTTTAACAACAAGATCGCCAAGATAAGGAAATGGAACCTTACAGATTATTTGAAATCTGCTATTGTCATCGAATAGATCAACACCTTCCATCATAGAAGGACTCAGTAGAACTGTTGCATCTTTTGATTCAAGATGAAACTTTAACATTTGATCTCTGTTCGTAGAGTCATGCATCAATAATCTTGGCAATTCTAGTGTATCATTGATGTATTTAGCCACTTTATAATTTGAACAGTGAATTATGCCTTTGTCTTTTGAATGTTTTTCTAAGAGCATCCTGACGGCCTCTGCCATGGCCGGTAGGGTATTGTCTATGTTGTTCTTAGACATAGATCCAACTGGAATGAAATGAATCGGCCTGTTTTCAACAGGAAATGGTGATTGAATGTTTAGATAAGCAGACACTGATTGATCAATTCCAAGAGATTCAAAAAAGATATCTTTATTGACTATCGTTGCCGACATCAATAAAACCCTACCACCATTCTTAAAAAATACATCATGGCTGTATGGCGAAACATCAATTGGTTTAAATTCGAATTTTTTTCCTGCCTTCTTATTGTCAGGAGGAGGGTACACTACGTTTAGAATCCAGTTATCAGGTTTATAAACATCAAGGAATCTATCAATCTTACAGACGTGTTTGTCAAGCATCTCGTATTGTTTTGAAAACGTGCCATATCCCTCTATGTCACCGCTAAGCTTAGCCAACGATTTCTCGAGTTCTTTCATGTATTTACTTGCAGACTTTGCATAAGTTTTCTTGATCCAATCGTGAATAGACTCTTGATCAAAACTTTTTGGCATTTTACATTTTAAAATGTCTCTAGCAAATTTTTCAGAGAATGTAACTTCAATAAATTTCCCAAGTTCTGATTCAGTATTGTGTGCCTCATCAACTACCAATAATGCTCTAGGTTCAAGCTTCCCGGCATACATTGTCTCTGCTAGAAAATAAGAAAAATTCGTTACTGAGACTGGTGAGTCTATGAACTCCTGCTTCTCTAACCCATAAGGACATTGGGTTTTGCATTGCTTTTGAAATTCAGTTCCATTTAAATGTTTTGCTAGCTTGCTAAGAATCCTTCTAGATTCTGCACAGTTTTGATCAGAATAGAAAGAACATTGATAGTTTGAACTAGATTTGATCGATCTCAATAGGGGAGTTTTATCTTTTCCTCCACCAAAATCACGAAGGTATTGTTCCTGCAAAATCTTTTGAGTTGTGATAACATATGCGCCGGTAAGCAAATCACCATCCTTATTCCTCAGTGGTGGGGCGTGTGATTCAAGATACCTAGCTATTGTTATTCCAATTGCAGATTTGCCTACACCAGTTCCTAATTCAAGGGCAACGAACTGTTTTCCAGATTCATAAGAATCAATTGCAAATTCAATTGCTCTAGCTTGTTCTTTCCTTATCTTTGGAAAAGGAAAGTATCGAACATAATCATGTGCAGGCATACCACCTAAAGTATAACATCTAGGTGAGACATTACACTGAATTAACTTCCAATGATCTTATCAACGATTCCTAGTTTGATTGCATCTTCTGGTGTCAAGTAATAATCGTGTCCTGATTTCATGATTGATTCAATCTGATCCCTAGACATCTTGGTTTCTTTTTCAAGTGCACCGGTCATTAAATCGTGGAGCCTTTTGTGCTCGTTTGTCTCGCTCATTGATTCAAAAACGTTTCCATAGAAACCGCCAGAGATAGGATGCATCATGATCCTCGCAGAAGATCCGATTAATCTCTTACCTTTCACGCCAGATGCCAATAGAAGAACACCGGCTGACATGACCTTACCCAATGCAATGGTATGAACTGGGCATGGTAGGAACTTGATGGTGTCATAAAGTGAGAACATTTCATCAACTGATCCTCCATAAGTTGAAACAACAAGATGAATTGGCTTGTGGTTTTGGTTTGCTAAATAAAGAAGTTGTACGATTGACGCTGCAATTGATTGCTCGCTAACGCCACCATAAAGAACAACAATTCTAGAATCTTCATTTGGATGCATTAAAATGCTGGCATCATGATCATCTGAATTTGTTTTCCTCGTTGGAGCCCCGTGCCTGTTTTGCGGTTCAACTGATCGTCCCATTGTCTTCCTTTTTTGAAATAAAGATTTCTTCTCCAGCTAACTCTTTAATTACTCCAGTCATTGTCTGGACATATTCTATGTTTTCAAGTTCCATAGACAAAAGATAAATTAAAAACATTTGTTGTCTTTGTGTTAATCCAATGTTAAGAACTTCTTTTACGATTTTACGACAGTCGTCATTTTCTATAGCGAGCTTTTCTGAAGTTAATTGTCCATAAGTTTGCATGATTAATCTCCTATTACATCTTTTCTTGTATGAGAATCAACTTTAAACAATGTTTCTCCTAAAATTCTCACATATTTTATTACTTTATCATCATCTTCATTATCATTTGTCAAGATAATAATATCGCCCCAACGTTTATTATCAACTACGTACTGCGCATGTTCCCATGTTGGCAAGTCACATTGATGTCTTTCTAGTATTCCTACTAGATTAGGATTCAATCCAGCTTTTATGTCTTCTATCGAAAGGATCGAATTCATCCCTTCTTTGCCTTGTAATATTTCAGAAGTGCAAATGTCAACTATTTTATGAATTAAACCGCAATTATTACATTGCGCATATTTTTGTTTTGTTACGTCTTCAATAACTTCAGAAAAAACAACGAATCTATGTTGTTTTGAATCAGGTTTATTTTTGAATTGAGGTAATACACACCTACATTTTATTAGGTGTTTTTGACCAAAAGTTGCCATACTTTTTTAAATAAATCTACTTTCTTTTTTTTGAAGAAGTAGATGTTCCGTCTGCGTCTAAAGAAGTATTAGAATAATCTTTACTTATCTTTTCAAATTTTGAAGAAAAGTTTTTATAACTCTTATTATAACCCTCAGACATAGAAGCGTCTAATAGATTAAAAAGTGTAGGCAAAACTTCCTCTTCAATTTTTAATTGCTTCGTACTTACAGCTTTAACTAAATTCTTTTTAGCTGTATCTTTCAAGATTTCTACAAGTTCCCAAGAAGTTTTATCTAAGTTGACGTTTGACATACATATATGTTATGCAAAATAGAGAAAAAGTAAACAAACAACAAGGGTTTTCTTTTGATAAAGAAGCAAAAAAAATCGCAATTCAAATTATAAAAGAGGACATTTCAAAAGAAGAAGAATCTTTTTTAAAAGCAGCTTCCGCAACTCAATCTACAATTAGAATGATAAGGAAATTTTTACCTGATGGAGTAGAAAATATAGAAAATAGTTTTCTTAATCCTGTCGAAGAAAAAGTAAGCAATTTGGCTGCAAACAGCGAAAATGTACACAAAAAATCAGGTTTTTGGTTATTCAAAAACAAAAAAATAAATGAAGAATTTTATTATTCTCTTTTTGCAATTAATCAACTTGTTTTTGAATTTGGAAATTTCGTAAAAAGCATTCCAGAGACACTGTTTTTAGCGTTTCCAAAAATAGAAAAACAAGTTAAAGAAAATCCCTCAATAACATTAAACGAGCTTGGTCAACTTGTTCAAGGCAACAAAATCATTTCTTTTAAAAAGATTTTATTAAAACAGTTTGATAAAAACACTATTAAAAATATAGAAAAAAAGTACAAATTAGACTTAAAAAAATCTATGGGTTATGCAGAAGATTTTTTGTATATTCCAGAAACTTTTATAGAAGATATCTGTAATACTCCTATCAAAAATTTCGAAAAATATTTTAAAAAATCATTTAGCAGATCATCGCACCAAGATGATTGATCTGTTCGAAAAACTTTGTTGATATTTCTCTTGAAATATTTGTAGTTGCATAAAGCTCAATTTTTCCATCTTGAATTAATATTCCGTAATCTAACATTGACTTTACTGATCTAAGGACGTGATCAATTGCCTGAGATTTAAGAACGTAACTTGAGTCATCTGGCAATCTTATGACAACATTACTTCCTGTCAACGACTTGATTCTAGACGTGATAAGACTTTCTATATCGATGTTTGAAGTATTTGATTTTTCAAGCAAGTTTCTAACATGAACGTTAACGTTGTTTCTAGTTCTAGAGTTCTTAAAAGTTATTGTGTTTCCAATGATGATTGCTTCATCTATATCAGATGCATTAGAAATTTTTATAGAACTTATTAATTCTCCAAGATGACATGAAACTGGATTGGTACCAACTACTGTTGAAATATCAGCTAACGTGTTAATTCCATCTAAATCGAAGTTGATTATGATGGGGTACACGAACATAGTACCTCTATCACGATTAACTTTAATCGTATTAACAACATCATCGTGCATGCCTCTTGAAATTAATACGAGTTGATGTTTGGTTTCTACTGCACCTTCAAAAAGCATGTTAACTTCAGAAACAGATTCGATATATCCATCGACGCAAACGACTTTGGGTTTTGTTAACTTAATTGGCTTTAAACCAATAGGATTGTGATTGAATATGTAACCCTCAATTAGCTCAATTGAAGTTGAAGAATTTACGCTCTTTTCAATGGAAACCTTCCCACCAAATCCAGCCAACCGTATGGCTTCAATTATCAATTTATAGATTGATTTTTCTCTTACATTATTTTCAATCAATAACTCTAAATCATTTATTTTAGGGTGGAAAATCTGAAATTTAGAAGAATGATTTTCAATTCCGTTCACAAGAGACATTACATTCAATAACGTTTTTTTAAATCCACCAGGAGATAATCTCTCTGCATAAAAGCAATGATCGATCAAAATTTTGTGAATAGATCGTTTAAGATCATCATCAAATTTGTAATTGACGCATGTTTGAATGTCTGACTTCAGTAAAATTTTACCTTTTTCGTTCTTTAAAACAGATTCAGATGCGTAAGAAACGATTCTGTTCATTTCGATCAAAACTTCATTGATCGCTAATGATACATCATTTCGAAGATAGATCGCCATGCGATCACTTTAAACAAATGTATTTAAATGTTCAGGTTATTTGAATATGACCCGAAATAAATTCGTAAATTAGTTTACCAATCATGCTTAATAAACCTCCACCGACTGAAACAATCAACCATTTCCCAGCAGTGTTGTATTTATTGACGGTTTCTTGAAGATCTTTAATGATTATTTCATGATTGTTCAAGATCTTATCATTTTCAGAGCCATGAGCTTCTTCTTTTGCAGACAATTTTTCTTCAGAGTTTTTCCAGATTTTGATCTCTTGAATGTCTTTCTCAATGCCGTCCAAAGCACCTTCTGGTAAACAATCTTTTTCGACGTTCTTGATCCTAGCATAAAGCCCGGTATCTGGCTCATAAAGTACGCCGTGAATTTGATCGACTTTTTCAACTAATTGACTTTGAGAATTTTCAATATTTTCAACTTTAAAGAGTAAAGTTGTAAACCCACCATTCATAGCTGGAGCTGATAGAATTCTATCTTGCATTTCTAGAATCTGACGATAATTGTTTTCAATGGTTTGCAGTGCTCTTTGAGAAAGCGGATTTAAGTCTTTTGGAGACACTTTCGTGTCATCTTCAGACAATCTCGTTCGCCTTGCTGACTTCGTTGAAGAAACATTTTTTTCCGTTGATAGCTTTTTAGGCATATACATCCTCACTAGCTGCAGCTAATATAACAATCTAGAATACTAGAAATAATACAGATTAGATCTTATTAAGAATTAATCTAACTAAGATTTAAATATTCTTTAACTTAAGAATTAGAGGACTAATTGACTAACTTTAATGAAAGTATTTTTAGCGCTCAACAACCAAAAATATCCATTCCAGCAGATGTTAAAGTGGTTTTTGTTGCAGATCTTTTTGCAGAACATTACGTTGGAGGAGCTGAGTTAACAACCCAAGCTTTGATTGATGAATGTCCTCTACCGTATGTTAAAATTCTATCCAGGGATCTGAACATAAGTCTTTTAAAAGACGGTGTTGATAAGTTTTGGGTCTTTGGAAACTTTTCGCAAATAAATCCAGAACTCATTCCTACGATCATCGGAAACCTGAAGTACACAGTACTTGAGTACGACTACAAATTCTGTCGTTATAGGTCCCCAGAAAAACATGCTTCTGCAACCGGAAAGACTTGCGATTGTCCAGAACAAATGAACGGAAAATTAATTTCTGCTTTCTACTACGGATCAAAGGGTCTGTGGTGGATGTCCGAGGCACAAAAAGAGAAGTACCTCACGTTGTTCCCATTTTTATCGGAAAAAGATAATGTGGTTTTATCAAGCGTATTTTCAAAAAATACTCTAGGGACCATCAAGCTCCTTCGAGAGCAGGTCAAGAAGGATGTTGTCCAGCGAAAGGGTTGGGTCGTCCTTGGTTCTGAATCTTGGGTTAAGGGAGCGGTTGATGCCAAAAAGTGGTGTGAAGACAACGGCAAGGAATACGAAGTTGTATGGAACATCCCATACCAAGAAATGTTGGCCAAATTTTCAGTGGCAGAAGGATTTGTTTACCTCCCTGCCGGAGCAGATACTTGTCCAAGGATGGTGATCGAAGCAAAACTGCTTGGATGCCAACTTCGCCTCAATGACTACGTTCAACATGGGAAAGAAGACTGGTTTGACACCACGGACATAACATCGATTGAGGAATACCTCTATGCCGCTCCGGGTTTGTTCTGGAACGGTGTGAAAAACATGATGAACTATAAGCCTTCAATAAGCGGATACACAACAGTCTATAATTGCATCAAGCAAGAATATCCTTTCGAGGAATGCATCCAATCAATGCTTCAGTTCAGTAATGAAGTATGTGTTGTTGATGGCGGATCAACTGACGGAACGATTCAACGGTTATTGAATCTCATGAACCTTGAACCGAATGATTCTGTCATGTCGTCTCTTGAAAAGGGAGAGACCGTGGCATCTCCTGATGAAAAGATCTTGTTGAAGGTCATCAAGAGAGATTGGAATCATCCAAGATTTGCCGTGTTCGATGGAATGCAAAAGGCCGCAGCTCGAGCAATGTGTAAATCTACTTTCTGCTGGCAGATGGATTCTGATGAAATTGTCCATGAAGATGATGCTCAAAGAGTCATTGACCTCTGTTCAAAGTTTCCAAATGGAGTAGATCTCATCTCACTTCCAGTCATCGAATATTGGGGCGGACCTGAAAAAGTCCGTGCAGATATCATGCCGTGGAAATGGAGGTTGAGCAGAAACAAATCAAACATCACCCATGGAATTCCCGCAGATCTTCGAAAGTTTGATGATCAAGGAAATCTATGTGCCGCTGAAGGAACAGACGGCTGTGATATGATTGATGCCGTTACAGGCGAAAGAATCAATCATGTCAGCTTCTATTCTCCTGAAGCCGACAACGCTAGAAGATCAGCAATGATCGGAAATGAAACTGCTCTTAACGATTACAACAAATGGTTCAATACTGTAATTGAAAATCTTCCTGGAGTTTTTCATTATAGTTGGTATGATCTAGAAAGAAAAATGAGGTTGTATCGTGATTATTGGACTCGACATTGGGAGTCTCTTTCCGGTAAGACGTATGAAGACAAGGCACAATCTAACATGATGTTTGACGTTTCGTGGTCACAAGTCACAGATGACATGATTAAGACAAGAGCCACTGAGTTCAAGTCAAAGTTGGGTGGATGGATTTGGCATCGAAAGTGGGATGGTACAACTACCACTCCCCACCTTACAATCAATAGGTCTCAACCAAAGATCATGTTGAATAGGATGAAGTGAAATGAAGGGAATCGTTCTCACCGGTGGCATAAGCAGCAGGTTACAGCCTCTTACAAAATTCACAAGTAAAACACTCCTACCAGTAGGTGAAAAACCCATGATTCAATATTCAATTGAATTGTTGGTTTCATCAGGAATAAAAGACATTTGTCTCATCACTAGGTCGGAGCACATTGCACAATTTGCTTCGCTTTTTGGAACTGGTGAGAACTATGATTGTTCAATCTATTATTGCATACAAGAAGTTGCAAACGGTATAGCTTCAGCAATAAAACTTTGTCAAGGATTTGTTGGAGGAGAAAGATTTGCAGTCGTTCTGGGGGACAACATCTTTGAAAACAACACAAACGTTTCTAAGTCAATAAAGAAATTCCAGACTTCAAACGATGATTATGCACTCTTTACAAAGAAAGTACCAGATCCAGAAAGGTTTGGAATTCCCGTTTATAAAGACGGAAAAATTGTTGACGTTGTAGAAAAACCAAAAAACCCGAGCTGTGATGAAGCAATCGTGGGATTGTACTGTTACACATATGAAGCATTTGATATCATTGATACATTAAAACCTTCTGCTCGGGGGGAGTATGAAGTTAGTGACATTAACTCATTCATGGTAAAGAATAGAAAAGGTACCTTTAATGATGTCGGTTGCGGTTGGATTGATGCAGGAACACATGAGTCTTATAGACTTGCAAATCAGATGGTGACAAAATGCAAATAATAGAACGCAATAGATTTGTGTTTGTTGCCCCAATGTTCAATGCTTCTGAAACGTTGCCTAGAATGTTGCATTCAATTTGTGGACAATCATATCAAAACTGGAAACTGATACTAATTGATGACGTTTCCTCAGAAAAACACGTTAAGTCATCAATAAAGATTTGTAATGACTTCAAAAGAATTCTAGATGGGAAATACGAAGATAAGATCGTTAATGTTTGGAATCTAGAAAAGAAGTGGGAAGTTGCAAATGTTCTTCATGGAATCTCGATATGCGAAGATGAAGACATCGTGTGTAGAATCGATGCTGATGATTGGTTGACAGACTCAGATGCCCTTACAATAATTGACGCTGGATATCAACAGACCGGATGCGAATTACTTTGGACAGCACATCGATGGGGATTTAGTGATGATAACATCAGCGGCCCAATGGATGCAAAAGCAAACCCTTACAATCATCCATGGGTTTCAAGCCATCTAAAAACATTTCGTAAAAAACTTTTAAATGGTGTCAATGATGAAAATTATAGAGGTCCAGATGGAAACTATATCCGTAGAGCTGGTGATCAAGCAATATATCTTCCAGCACTGCACAACACTCATAAAAGATTCTTTTTGCCAAGAGTAATGTACCATTATACCATAGAAGATGTCCCAGAGACTTATATGTCAGATGATGCACATTTTCAAAGAAATGAAGCTGAATTTTTAAGAGAAAGAGGATACATCAAATGATGCAAGGTGAAGCTCTACATGAATCAATTTCAAAGTTACTAACTGATAGACTAGCAAAGAGACAGGGAGAAAAGCTGAACTCTTCAGTTTGTTCAGAGATCTACCAGGACATCTTTTTTTCGCTTTCTGAGATTGTGAAAGAATCTTCAGTTCCGCTAACAAACGAGTCTGTAAATTTCATAGCACAGATGTATTATGATGCCGTAACCATTAATGGTGGACAGGAACTAGATCCAAATATCTTTACTCAAAGAGCCAGTCTTTCAAACATCGAAACAAAAGAAGTTGCATTGATGGCAATGATGTTTAATAAGACTGCATTTGCAGTTCCTTTTATCTCTGAAGTCAAGCGAAGATCATGAAAATACATCTCGACAATGTCAACATGGGTTCAACATCAGGACCTAACTCTTTTGCTAAACGTTTAGCGATGGGACTGATAGAATCAGGACATGAAGTCGAGTTGTATGATGGTAGAAATGCTGATGTTTCTATAGTTTTTATAGAGCCTTCAGGACGTCCTTTAGCAAATAAAGTCGTGCAAAGACTAGATGGAATATGGTTTTCTCCTTCTGAGTTTGAGACAAAAAATTCTGCAATTAAATGGATGTATGAAAATGCAGATGGCGTGATATGGCAATCTGAATTTGACAAAGGAATGACCACAAAATGGTGGGGTAATCCTAAGTCTGGTATGGTCATTAGAAACGGTATCAACGCTCCTGAAATAAAGAAATTTCAAATATCAGTATTAGAACAAATAAGGCAACAGTACGAAATGTTATTTGTCTGTTCTGCAAATTGGCATCCACAAAAGAGATTGATGACCAATGTTGAACTATATAAACATTTGAGAAGTTTTTATTCTTCTGCTGCTTTAATCGTGCTTGGATCAAATCCTACTAAGGTTGCAGATCCACATATCTTCTACGCAGGTTCTCAACCTCATGAGGTTTGTCTAGAAATATTTTCTGCATCTAATTGGATGTTACATACGGCATGGTTAGATCATTGTCCAAATACGGTCGTCGAGGCATTGTCACAAGGAACTCCTGTGATATGTTCTGAACAAGGCGGAACAAAAGAGCTTGTTCAGGGTTATGGAATTATTTTAAAAGAAAATATTGAATATAATTTTGAGTTAGTAGATTATGATAGACCTCCAATTTTGGAAATAAATCAAATAACTCGTAAACTTCCTGCTAAGGATAAACTATCTAATTGCTTTGATGTTTCGATGGGTAGAACAATAAAAGATTATGTTTATTTTTTAGAAAGCTTTTGAATGAATAAAGTTTACGTTCTTCCGCCTTCAGAAGATTGGATCGTCGACCGATTTGTTAATGAATGGAATCAAGACAATTCTGATATTAGCGTCATGCATCCAAAAGATGCTGATGTTGTATGGTTACTTGCTGATTGGGCATGGGATCAACTTGCAAGAACTGGGTGGTTAACTAATAAAAAAGTATTAACTTCTGTTCATCACATTGTTCCTGAA
>Ga0214921_10004813_pt1 | contig 19544 bp, 9 predicted proteins | sample LL1505_MetaG_FD_177992 | JGI IMG/M metagenome (GOLD analysis project Ga0214921, IMG submission 177992) | Freshwater microbial communities from Lake Lanier, Atlanta, Georgia, United States - LL-1505 | ecosystem: Environmental > Aquatic > Freshwater > Lake | place: USA: Georgia | collected 2015-05-28 | reverse complement strand
CGCAGAAAATCATTTCCGACCACTATGACTTATATTTGGAAAAGGATAACCCGTGTTCGCGTAGTATATGCGCACATTATGACCTCGATAAACGCGAATATATGTCGCAAGAAAGCAGACCAAAACCTTACCAACCCAAGGGTGCTGTTGATGCAAAAATAGGCTCTAGTAGCATGTGCAATAAAATGCAGTTTATGGCGCGATGGGGGAATGCATGTGGAACCGATTTCAAGAAAGACGATTTTTGCGACCTTCGACATGAATGGGAATACCAACGTCCATTCTTAGAGGATAGGTTAAAAGAACCGTGGGTGGTTTGTAGCGAAGTCAATATAACTAAAGTGGGATACGATATGACTAGAGCAATAAATGAATATGTGTCGAGTAGTTCTACTAGTATGAGTGTTTTTTCTCCGACTGCGTCTCCGCCTGCTTTGTCTCCTGGTATGTCTCCGCCTGTGCCTCCACCTGTGTCTAAGCCCGTGCCTCCGCCTGTGTCTAAGCCCGTGCCTCCGCCTGTGTCTCCGCCTGTGTCTCCGCCTGTGTCTAAGCCTGCAACAATGAAACCAATGACCCCTTCAGTAGGTGGAACAAATGATAACGATAACGACAAGCAATTAAAAGACTTTATTAAAATGTTTAAAAAACAAAATAGAAAAAGTTATAAGTCAAAGAATTCTAATACACGAAGGAATAAAAAAAATGATAAATAGAATGATAAATAATATAATATAATATATTAAACGTTTTACTATATTATATACATTATACATACATTATACATACATTATACATACGTTAGTATACATACACCCAATGCAACCATTCACGCCACCACAAGATAAGTCTTCACACTCACCCAACCTTGGACCCAAACTTGATCCGACCACAGAGTGTGAAGAATTATTGACGATTGTGCGCGACTTATATCACAAGTATTGCGACGACGATTATGCACGCGCAGCATTAGTATCTCAAATAAAGAATACGCTCCCCGCTCTTTTACAGCAGAAATGCGATGTTCGAATCCAGCGCGAAGAGCGTCGCAAAACCTTGGAAGAAACATCCGAAGAATTTATTCGCGAATTCATCAATAGTTCGTCGTACTATTATAACCAAAATATCGACCTCTTTTTCGTCTACCATAACAACACATATAAAATCATAAACGAGGACGAAATCGAGCATGATATTCGCACTACAATTACCGACCAACAAAATGTCGAATTGTCTACATGGAAGTATAAAATTAAAAACCAGATTATTAAAAAAATAAAGGAACGCGACCTTCTCACGTCTATTCCCGAATCCGAAACAATTCAGCGCGTATTAAATGCGCTAACTCCTTTCGTATTTAAGAATAAAGATAGCGCGAAATATTTTCTCACCATTATTGGCGATATTTTGTTGAAGAAGAATAGTCATACGTATTTTATTTCGACCAAGGCGAAACACTTTATTAGCGAACTCGGCGAAGAAAGTTATGCTCTATTTGGTACGTCAAATATGATGAACCATTTCAAATTTAAATTTTACGAGCACAAGTACGAAGAGTGTCGCTTGATTGACATGGTTGAGAATGTCATTTCGTTTCCTTTTTATACACACAATGAGGGGTTAAAGCACGCCGGGGGAGGGCTGGGCATGGGCATGGGGCACTCGTTATCTTCTTCTTCGCTTTCAAGTATTAGTATAACAAATAGTGGAATCTCTACTCCGAAAACGCCGACAACACCAGGGCATGGTATCGGTATCGGTCATTCACACGCGACAAATATTATTCAAAAACAGAGCATGCTCGATTTGTTTTGTGTAGCAGCGCATTATTCGTCGCGGTTTAGTAGTGCCGACTTGTTTATCGAAAAAATGTGCAAAGACCCGACAGTAATCGAACACGCCTTTTATTTGAAAAATACACACGACGATGATATTCTTTCGCGGTTTATTTCATCAACAACGGAGCCATGCAAAGGTGTCCATATTACATGGAAAAATATGCTTTACCTTTGGAAAATCTTTATCGAAGAAGAGAAAATCCCTAATGTTTTTTTCACGAGTGTTCTTAAAAAACATCTGATGAAGCGGCTCGAATATTCGTGCGAACCGGTGAATGTAGGGGTGGGTGATGGTGTAAGTGTGGGTAGTATGGGAGGGCTGGATACAGGAGGAGCGGGAGGAACAGGAGATTCAGGAGAAATGGTGGAAGTAAGTACAGAGGTACAGGAGAATAGAGAGATGTTTTTAAATATTACGAGCAAACATTTGCCACTTGTAGGGAAGTTCATCTCATTTTGGAATGAAAATATTAGATGCAATCATACGGAAATCGAGCTAGAAATAGATGAATTGTCGACCTTATTTTTGAATCATGGAAATGTGTATCATGGAAACCAGAAAAATATTCAGACAATTACGGACCAGACAATTTTAGGATTTATTCGCCACTTTTTGCCGGATATTTGCATCGAAGAAGATAAATACTTGATGAATATTGGGTGCAAACTATGGGACAAGAAACAGGAAATAATGACGGGGATTGAAGAATTTAAGAGGGCGAATTTAGGGGGAAGTGGTAGTAGTAATAGTACAAATACTAATTTAGGAAAGGGTAAGGGTAAGAATAAGGATGGAGTCAAGGATGGAGTCAAGGATGTAAATGTGGTTGTTAGTAAGAAAGATAATGATATGGTGGAGATGTCAGTGCAGGCTGTATCATCATCGTTTCCTGTTCATACAATATATGACTTTTATTGTAAGTGGGGATATAAACATAATAAAATGGTGGTAAGTAAACGGTACTTTGAGAAATTCTTTGTTGATAACTATGGGGATAATTTAACAGAAAAAAATGGAACACTTTGGTGGAGTTATTAATTTAAAGATAAAAATGTTATTATATAATATATTCTATCTATAATATATCATATAATAAAGTATTGAAAATATGGATGGTGGTCCTGATGTTGGTCGTGCCGCTGTTGCAGCTGGTCCTGGTGTTGGAGTAGCACCATATCCAGTTGCATTTCCTGCACTTCAAATTATGTGTGATGCAGCCTGCGGGGCTAATCCTGTTGAAATTATTGAAACAAGGTATCCTGCAGCAGTTACATTATATGCTATGGCTGAAAATCCTGAATTATCTAATATTATTATGGATACACATATGGAAGACTTTGCAACTATCATGGAAGATGAAGATGAGTTATCGGATAGAATAGCTTTTGAAAATTCTATAAGTACGCAAAATGAAAATGAAATAAATAGCAATTTCGGTCCTATTATTATTGGAAAATCAAGAATACCTGTTGCTCATGCCGTTGCTCCTGTCGTTGCTCCTGACGTTGTTCCTGCCGTTGCTCCTGCCGTTGCTAATGCTAACTATACAAATTTAATAGCATTTATTGATTTTTTTACTGCTACTAATGTTCATATGATAACATTAAATTCATTAATGGTTTATCTACATGTACTAATATATGGAACATTTGGAATACCTATACAAGGACAACAACCTGTATATATATATAGTAATATTCTTTTAGTTAGAAATCCAAATACACCTGTAGATAGTTCTTCATTAATGCCCAAATATTCATTTAATATTTTATGCGTAAAAGAACCCTTGTTGCAAACACGCTTGACTGCTGGGAGAGAAAATGGTATGGGAGCATTGTTAGAACGTTTTATATGTAAAATACTACAACCTTTTTTTGATAGTATAGCACCAGGATTCGCTAAAGTAAAACTTATTGCACCTACGGAGTCAAATAATATATGGCAGATAAAATTGTCAGTTTTTGAAAATGACTTTATTCTTGTTTCTTTACAAATTATTAATGTAAAAGCTGAATATTTAAATGCAAATAATATTATACCATTTGAAAATCTAAATATACGTGCATTTTATAGTAGTTTAACTCAAAGTGAATGGACCATAAATACTGATGTAACATACAACAACGATTATTGTAATCTTATTATGCGTCGTATACAAGAAATGTTAACTGAATTACATCAGGTACTAAATTCTGATCCTAATAATTTAATGTACTGTTCTCATAATTTATGTTTTTCTTTATATAACAAATGTCTAAGTAAAGATTTTAACTGCTTGTGTAGTTTATCCGAAGTAGATACAAAAATTCTTAAGAAAATAGTTGAGGTTGTTGGTTTTGATGCTTTTTATCAATTTATACAATTATTTTTAGGTAATTTAGTTGATACTTTAATAAATAAAAAAAAACAATATTTTTTGTTTGGATTATTAAATGTAATATGTTGTTCTTATCAGGATAAATATACACTAGAGACAAAAGCATATGAGATGATATTTGATAAAGCTGCTCCAAATTTTAACTTATTTCTTAACTCAATGCGTTTGATAGAAATGGTTAATAGTATATGTGCCACTATACCTATAAATATTGTAATGGGAGGAGGAAAACAGTATTCGTTATTCCAAATAGCTCTAAATAATTATTTTAATGTTATGGGCGAAGATAATTTTACTACGCTTTTTTATCCAGAACTATTTCAAGGAGTAGATATAAATGAGTTACGACATCTTAATGTAAAACCAGCAGCCGACGCCGATTTTGGAATGTTTCATCCTGGAAATCATATAGAAGATTCTCCCGAAACAGCTATGGGTTCAACCATGTGTATGTCAGTATGTATGTTACTACAGATATCATTAAAAAAGTTAATAGATAGGTTGTTTGTTCCACTCACTGGAAATTACGATATTGATATAGGAAATTCATGTATAGGAAATCCACCAACGACGTTAAGTTCATTGCGAATAAATTTGCATAGTTCATATATATTTTATACTGAATTACTACGAACCGCAATAGTAACACAAAATACGACAACAATGCGTGGCGTATTAGACCTATTGACACCTAACGAATTCTTTGGGAGAATTATTAATGAAAGAACACCCATAGCTTCCGTAATATCACCATATGATTTTGTTTTAAAAGGGTCAATGCAAAACTATATAGTACATATTTTAGATGCTATTTATGAATTTAACCCTGGGGGGGCAGGTGCTCAATTAAATCCTGAACAAAAATTACCACTCGCTGAAACATTAACTCCATTTATGTTTACAAGCCAAGGATTTTCATCTCCATTAAAAGGAATTTTTGACATATTTTATACATTATTTATTATTGAAAATTTTGCAAATAGGTCTTTAGTTACACAGAAAATAAATAAAGAATTAAAAAGAATAGCTATTTGCGCCCAAGTTTTATATATACATTTTAAACAATTACTAGAAGATAACCCTGGTTTATCAGCTACTATAGAACCTATTATAGGTATATTACAAACAATGATTACATATGGATATAATAATAGCAATTTATTGGGTGATAACTTCATAGCTATAATGAATACTTATGTTACTTTTACAGACAATTTAATTCGAATAACTGATACAAATCGTGAACTTTTATTTTATTGTGCTCCTAACAATCCAACTGGACGTACTCTTACAAATATTGAAAATTATTTTATGAATTTTTTAGTCTGTTCTTCTCCTCCTCCTCCTGCTGCTCCTATTGGTACTCTGGCTACTACAGTTGTTGCTGCGGGTAATGCTGCCGCTCATGCTGCTGGTATTCCTGTTATGATGACAGAAACAGACCTTCAAAAACCATCATTTAGAAGTTTATCTTGTATTCCTTTAGTAGTTACTGCATTAACAGCGATGCGTCAAATTGTACATTCTTTATATAAAAATAAACTATATGCTGCATGTCGAGATAATGTAAATAAAAAGGAAGGAGTAATTGCTATTGCGTCAGCATATCAGTCTTTTTTATGGAATACTTTTAACTCTATGAAAATTATAGGGGAAGGTGAACCAGATTTTCACTGTTTTGACAAGAGAGCAGGAGCTAAAGGTATTGATGGTGTTCTTGTTGAAACGCATAATACTGGTCTAAATGGTTTAATAGATAGTCTTAATCCATGTTGGAGCGGTTTTCCGAAACCAGATAGTGATTTATTAGATTTAAATACTGTTTTAGATTTATTAAATTTAAATACTGTTTTAGATTACCATTATAGATTTTTAGATGGTGTAGTATTTAACAACGCTGGTGATAATAACATAGGAAGATTTTTAATTTTTTCATGGTTCATTACATCCATATTTGGCATAAAAACAAAATCAAAACCATCAAAAATTCTTGCTTTAGGTAGAACATACTTAAAACTTTTTGTAGAATCATATCGTGTTGTGGTTGCTTCGCGACAAGGGCGTCCTGAGAATGAACTATTTGGGTGTATATTTGCTATACCCCTTGCTATACCCCAACTCCGTGAGCCTCATGTTCCAGTCCCTGGTGATTATTTTGGTTGTGATAACAATGAAATTTTATGTTTAACTTATGGTAGTCGTAATATTAATGAAGCATTAACAAAATATATAGAAATACAGGGTGAAGGTGGAGGTAGATTTGTTAAAAAAATTTCTGTCCCACCACAACAAGATGGTCGACCCAACCCCTTCCAACTTTTAGGAATAGACTATTCTAGTAAGGTATTTAAAGATGAAATACTCCAACAGTTTCTTAAACGTTTTTCAATTTTCCCAAAAAAAAAAGAGTTTACAATTATGGCATCAACTAATATGGGTATATTACTTAGAGAATTACATGCAGGTATTACTCATCTAGTTCAAGCTGCACAAGCAGTAAATTTTCCTAATTTATGTCAGACTCTTGTTAGAGAACTTTTTCCAAGAGTAAAAGAACTTAACATATATACTCCAGCTGAACATGATATATTTAAATTTGAAAAATTTCCTAATGTACCCCCATTATGTAATTCTATATATTTTAGAACTAAATGGATAATTTACTTAGTTGGAGGTATATTAAATATTTATAATCCACCATCTGATGCTTCATTTGTGTATAAAAATATGAAATTATTTATTTTATTGCTTAAATATTTAATAAACCATGAAGAAATAGCTGGTTCAGAAGGACGTATAAGGGGAATCGTACAAGCCGAGCAAATACAAATACATACTAGTGTAGAAATTTTAGCCCAGGTTAATTTATTAATAAATTCAGATTATCCTAATATTGAACCAGCATGTATATTGAGCGCTAAACAAGCAATAGAAGCTCCTGCTGTTTTTGCTGCTGCTGCTGCTGCTAGTCGTGCTGAAATTCGTGCTAATGCTGCTGTTGTTGCTGCTGCTGCTGCTGCTGGTGTTACTGCAAAAAAAAGACAAGAAGAATTAAATGCAAAAGGCAATAATAAAGTAAAAACTACTGAACGTAAAGTCTCAAAAGGACCAGGAGCAAGAGTAGCAGAATTAGCAGCAGCAGTATTATCATCAGATGCAATAAGAAAAGGAATCCGAACAGGAATCCGAACAGGTAGTGAACCTCCAAGTGGAGGTACCAGAAACAACCACACCCGTAGAAATAAGAACAAGCGTAAAAAGAACTCTAAAACTAAATTTAAAACGAAATCCAGTTCTAAACATAGAAAAGTAATTCCATCTTCCCGTTCCGGTTCACAATCGAATAGAAAGAAATCTAAACCCAAAAAGTCACAAAAGAATGTAACATTCAAGCGAAGACGTGCTAGAAAATGAATGCAAATCCAGATGCAAAAGTGTGTGCGTATTAATATTTTTATATTTTCTATAAAAATATTCTTGATTGAGTTTTTATTTATGACACCTATTTTTGATTAATCTCACGCTTCTGTATCATATCATGTTTTTAAGTCTATCATAAACTTGCTCGCCACCACCCCTGACACTGTCTACTTGCGACCTTTGCGAGACTTTTTAGCGCCAATCTTAACAGCGCCAAATTTACCCTTCTTTGCAGTGTAGCCATGTTTGACCAATCTTTTCTCTTGTTTTGCAGTCTTATGCTTCTTTGCAGAAACAATGCGACCATTTTTGTTCATAATCAAATCCATACGTGTCAACCCTCCACTCGTCTTATACGAAGTCTCATGCCATACCTGAGCACGAGAACCGACCAGTCTCTCGAATACGCGACCGTTGATTGTATACTTGCCGTCAGGGCGTCGTTTGTAGCTATTATGCATTTTAATACCTTATAGAAAAGAATGAGAAAAAAATATTATTTTAATTATAATTCATAATTATTAGATAATTATTAGATAATTAAAATAGAATAAATAACAAATAACAAATAACAAATGTACCAAATGTACCAAATGTACCAAATGTACCAAATATATTGCTAAACCTCAACCATTCCTACTAATGGTAGCCGGACCTCCACGAATTGCCCCTATATTCGGTCCTAAACCCGAACCATTATCGTACGGCACATATCGCATCGTTGACGAGTATCCTGGACCCGACCCACCCGGACATCCTGCCCACTTCCCATACGCATTCAATGTTTCATTCGCTACCGTATAACACTGATTGTGATTATTCGAACCCACCGAACTTCGAATCTTCATCGCCAATTTTATTTTACACGGAAACTTATATATCAATAATGGACTGTTGATATTCGCCTTTTCTATCGGCGGAGGACAGCACAAATGTTTATTTGTTTTCGGTTTAAAAAAGAAGTTACTCATATATCTCCTATATCCTATATGTTACTATGTGTTACTATATGTTACTATATTATATTATATTTTACACTTTATTTTCATTATTTTCATTATTTTCATTATTTTCACGGTTTTATAACAATTATAAAATTGATATAAAAATAAGATAATATAATATATAACAACTCTGCTACCGCACACATCAAAACAAAGCGTATATATCTATACATCAAAACTAACATCAACATCAACATCAAAATGTCTACACCTACTGTCGCCACCGCTGTCGCTCCATCGAAATCGAAAAAGTCGATTCAACTTCCGAAAATTAATACTAGCGTACTCGTTAGCGAAGGCGGAGGAGGAGGCGAAGGCGGAGGTGTGGTTGCCCCCGCCCAAGAACTTGCTAAATATCAGAAAATGTCTGACAAGGAACATATCCTCAAAAAACCCGACACATATATTGGCTCCATTGAAATGACCGAAGCCGAGACATTTGTCTACGATTCCGCTACATCTTCTATCGTTCATCGCACAATTCATTACATCCCAGGTCTCTACAAACTGTTCGATGAAGGCGCCGTCAATAGTCGCGATCATTTCGTTCGCCAAGAGCAAGCAATCCGCGATGCAAAACCGAACGCTCTCCCCGTCACATGTATCGAATTCGAAATCAGCGATGACGGCACCATCTCCATCACAAACGACGGAAATGGAATCGACGTAGCGCAACACCCCGAACATAAACTATGGATTCCCGAGATGATTTTCGGTCACCTTCGCACATCTACCAACTACGACGAAAACAAGAAGGAGAAAATCGTCGGCGGGAAAAACGGATTCGGATTCAAGCTCGTTCTTATCTGGTCTTCATGGGGTCGCGTCGAAACTGTTGACCATATCCGCGGTCTAAAATATATCCAAGAATTCAAGAACAACCTCGACGAGATTTGCCCGCCGAAAATCGCCAAGTGTACAACGTCGAAACCATATACGAAGGTATCATTCCGCCCCGATTATGCGCGATTCGGCGTTGAAGGATTGACGCCAGATATGCGCGCGCTTTTCGAGAAACGTATCTACGATATCGCCGCCATCACCGACAAATCCGTCAAAGTCAAGTACAATGGCGCCCTTATCCCGGTGAAACATTTCCAACAATATATCGACCTCTATATTGGCGCAAAGGGCGAGACGAAACGTATCTACGAGGCGCCCGATCCAAGGTGGGAGTATGTTGTATCTCTTGCACCCAATGGCGAGTTTCAACATGTGTCGTTTGTGAACGGAATCTATACGCAAAAGGGCGGCAAACATGTCGAGTATATTATGAACCAGATTGTGCGCAAGTTGACGGAGTATATCAAAAACAAGAAAAAGGTCGATGTCAAGCCGACGACAATCAAGGAACAGCTGGCGATATTCTTGCGCTGCGATATCGACAATCCGTCTTTCTCGAGCCAGAGCAAGGATGAGATGGGAACCGCCGTTGCATCGTTTGGGTCGACATGTAAAGTCAGCGACGATTTTATCGAGAAGTTGGCAAAGATGGGCGTGATGGATGCCGCGTGTGCTCTGACCGAGGTGAAGGAAAACAAGGCGGCGAAGAAGACGGACGGAACAAAGACGCGCACGATTCGCGGTATTCCGAAACTAATCGATGCAAACTATGCGGGGACAGAGAAGTCGGCGCAGTGTACAGTTATATTTTGCGAGGGTGATTCAGCAAAGGCGGGAATCGTGTCGGGTCTTAGTCGCGAAGACCGCAACTTTATTGGCGTTTATCCGATGAAAGGTAAAATGATGAATACACGCGGAGAAGCCCTCAAAAAAATTGCGGAAAACAACGAAATTACGGAAATCAAGCAAATCCTCGGGCTTGAAGTCGGGCGCAAATATACTCCCGATGATGTAAAATACCGTTTGCGATATGGCAAAGTATTGTTTATGACGGACCAAGATTTGGATGGCTCGCATATCAAGGGGCTCGGTATCAATATGTTTCAAAGCGAATGGGCGTCGCTTACAGAAATCCCCGGATTTATCGGCTTTATGAATACGCCAATTTTGAAGGCGAAGAAGGGAGCGCAAGAAAAAGTATTCTACAATGAAGGTGAGTATCGCGCATGGAAAGAGGCGAGTGAATCTGTCGAGGGCGCCGCTGCAAACACACAACCGGCGGGATGGAGTATAAAGTATTATAAAGGTTTAGGCACAAGTACAGGCAAGGAGTTCAGGGAATATTTCGAACATAAGAAAATCGTCGATTTTACACATAGTGGCGAAGCGTGTGATAATGCGATTGATATGGTATTCAATAAGAAACGCGCAGATGACCGAAAGACGTGGTTGGCTACATATTCGCGTGACAGATACTTGGATACACTTCAACCAAGCGTGACGTATCAAAAATTCATCAACGACGAGATGATACACTTTTCGAAATATGACTGCGACCGTTCTATCCCGAATTTGATGGACGGTCTGAAAATCTCGTTGCGAAAGATTCTGTTTTCGGCTTTCAAGAAAAATCTCAAGAGTGAAATTAAGGTCGCGCAATTTAGTGGTTATGTTTCGGAACACTCGGGATACCATCATGGCGAGGCGAGTTTAAATGCGGCAATTGTCGGAATGGCGCAGAATTTCGTCGGCAGCAACAACATCAACTTGTTTGAGCCCAATGGTCAATTTGGGACGAGACTTCAATCGGGCTCGGACTCTGCTAGCGAAAGATATATCTTTACACAGCTGAATAAACTGACGCGGCTTCTTTATCGCCAGGAGGATGACGCCGTTCTTACCTACTTGGATGACGATGGTCAGAGCGTTGAACCGATTTATTATGTACCCATTATTCCTATGGTGCTGGTGAATGGAACAAAAGGAATCGGGACCGGTTTTAGTACTGAAATCATGTGCTATAGTCCTACGCAAATTATCGCATATCTTCGGCATAAACTTATGGGGGCTATGGGGGCATCTGCACCTGCACCTACTATCGAGCCGTTTTATAAGAACTTCAGAGGAGCGATTCGTCGTGTCGGAGATAGTAAGTATTTATTCAAAGGATGCTATACGATTCTAGATGATAAGAAGGTGCGTATTACGGAATTGCCGATTGGAACATGGACAGACAACTATAAAAAGTTCTTGGAGAATCTGATTGAGCCACCAGCGGGAAGTAAGGACAAGGACAAGGACGGAGCGGCAAGTAGTGCACCGATTGTCAAGGAATACAATGATATGAGTACGGATACACATGTGGACATCACGGTTACAATGGCGGCGAATATTATCAAGACGTATAGTGAAAAGGCTGCGGAATATGATTGCACTATGCTGGAGAAAGTGCTCGGATTATATGCCACGCAGTCTACGACAAATATGAACCTGTTTGATGCGAATGAGAAACTTGTTAAATATGGTAATGCGGAAGAAATTGCGGATTCGTATAGCGTAACACGGCTGGCATTTTATGGTAAACGCAAAGATGCTCTTATTGCAGCACTTCGCAAAGAACTAATGGTGCTGAGTAATCGTGCGCGATATATTACCGAATTATTGGAAGACACGATTGATCTTCGTCGCAAAACAAACAAACAACTTGTGGAGTTATTGAAAGAACGGAAATATGACTCGATGGATGCAGATAGCCGCGATGATAAAGGAGAGGATGAGTCATCGTCGACGTCGTCAGGGCAAGGTCAAGGATATAAATATTTGCTAAAATTGCCGATGGATAGCGTATCGGAGGAAAATGTGAAAAAACTGCTAAATGAAAAGGAGAAGAAGGAAGCGGAGTTGAGCGAACTGAGTTCGAAAACGGTGGAACAAATGTGGCTGAAAGATTTAGAAGAATTGGAAGTCGAATATAACAAATTTATGGAAGCGACGACGTATTCGGCTACAGGTGATGTCGCTGCAAAAGCGGGTACAACAAAGGTTAAGAAAGCGAGCGTGAAGACAAGCGTGAAGGCAAAGTGAAGGCAAAGTGAAAATAAATTACAAGGAGTATTGGGTGGAGTAGATTGAGGTAAAACTTCTTGCTATATATAGCAAAAAGTTGTACTATATTTTTTTATTTAGGTGCAATGGCATGGCGTGGCATGGCGTAGTTTAAAACCAAGGCTTCATTTCAAGCGTCTTGCCCTTGACATTATCGTATGTTGGCCATGTCATTATGGTATACATATTACTAGCATCGCGTTTATATTTCAAGTATGCGCGAATCTCGTTGATTAGTTTAGGAACACAGTGGTTGACGACGTGTTGGTTTAATGCGGTGACTTGTTCGCGAATATTGGTTGGCAAGTTGATGGCGCTTTCGAGGTATAATGCGCGCATAATAATCTTTAGTTCATCGTTATCTTGTTGAGCGATGGTATACTCGCCATTGGATAGACGGTGTACCTCGGCACGAAGAGTATTCTGAATAATCTGGATATTATCTTTACTGAAAAAGACGTTACTTACATCGTTGTCCATCCAGTTGCCGGTTAGTGCATCTCTAAATGTAGTAATTTGATTTACGGGTATTTTGTCCCACATGGCGAATCTTGCTTCGGGGGGCGGACCTTCGATATCGATACGACCGTTAGATGTTGTTATGGTTGATATATTTTTGACGGTTTGAGAATCGCGAGGCATACACGTTGAAGTCGAACTTGAACTTGAACCTGCATTTCTATTTACTGAAAACATTTTAGAAGATTTGAGTTGTTGTATATTAATAACTAAATATAAAAATATCTAAATTTTAATATTTAATATTTAGTTGTTGAAATAATTTAGTTGTTGAAATAATTAATTATATATACATTATATATACACTTATACGAGATAAATAAAGATAAATTATGTCATTTAATAGCGTTACGTTAACTGTTGCGGGTATTATATTTGTTGTTTTATTAGTCGCGACAGCATATTTTATTTATCAAGACCAGAAAAGTAAATTTACATTGATTCAGTCGACGTGCCCGGATTATTGGTTATTAAGAAAGAATAATGATGATGGAAAACATTATTGTGAACCGAATAGTAAGAATTTGGGAATGTGTAGCTCAGATGTTGGATCATTAGAACGTCCACCGAAATACACTGTATTAAATGACCCGGATGAATGTAGCAACTATAAAAATAAAATGACGTGGATTAATAATGTGTGTGGGAAAAGAATACTGTGGGACGGAGTGACAAATAATGCCGAACTTAGAAATAAATGCAAGTAATAATTAGTTTTAGATTTTGTAATAAATATATAATAATAATATAAGTATAGTTACTTTATTATTATTGAGATTTGATATAATAGGATGGTGAGAAACAGAATAAAACGTAGGTTTGTAACTGGTAACATATTAAACACAATTCCTCGACAAAGCGATTTACGCGTCCAGTTAAATAAAGCACTTTCAAAAGCTGATACACGTCATGATATTCCATTATCTCATCAACATGTATCTCTAACAAGTGTATTAAATACAGTTTATGGGGAAAATATTGTTATAGGAACAGATACTTATTATGATTATCCTCCAAACAGTGACATTTTTACAACTGCAATACATCTTCAGGTAGACTCATATCAACTAAATCAAGATGTTGGTGGTCTTCGTCTGATCGATGGAGACCCATTTAACGCTTTAAGTGGACCTATACCTAAACATAGTAGCATACCATATTTTATGCAAAGACTAGAAACAGGTATAGAATTAATACGTGAGGGGGAAACAAAAGTTGTATTTGTATCAGACAATGTAAGTGCGGGTGCCGTAGATAGAGCGATTTTAAAGAATCAAAGTCAAATTTTTTTACGTAATGTTAACCTACCACCTCCTGCACGTCAAAATATTGAAGAAACTGTTACCCTATCTTCAATTGTTGATATGGCAGGAAAAAGTGTTCCAACTAACTGGGCGGCATTATTCCATAGATGGTGGGATGAATGTGTAGGTGAAGAGGTTAATAATTTTACCATTAATTTAACCGCAATAGGTGCTGTTAATATGCCTGGTGCAAGTCTAACTATAACAAGAGATAGAGGTAACCAAATAACACTGGGTGGTGATAAAGGTTCTCTTGTAGTAGGAATAGTTATTGGTGGAACAACAGTAAATATTCTGTATGATTTGAATCAACGATCTTTAGAACAGTCTATCGTTAGAGATACACGCGGTACAGTCGGTACAGTCGGAGGATATATATTTGTATCAGGCAAAAATATAGCTAAAGTATTTTTTGAAGAATATAATAATGTATTAGATGGTGGAACAGACCGTATCGCCGCAAGAAATCAACATTTGCTTGACATGGTTGTTAATGCTGTGAGGGATTCTACGCATATATCTATTGAAGCTGCAAAAGAGGATGTAACAGCTATATTTACTACGTTAGGTGGATTTGATAATTTTCCATTAATAGGTGCATATTTTATTGTTGGAAAGTTAATAGGCGACTTACTATGCCCCTTATGTTGTGACGATAAGTGGTATACACTTACAAATGACAATCTTATGATAGCTAGATGTCTTCTTCTATCTAAAAGAGCATTGTTTTACAAACACAATAAACTTTTTACTGGGTTTTATTTTTTTGTACCCCAAGAACAACCGGCTGTTGTAGCTCAAGCAGTAGAAGCATTTCAACGTGAATCTCATGCTCAAGTAGAAGAACTTGAAAGAGTAGTAACACGAGCTCAAGCTCAAGCAGCAGTTCTTCAAGCTCAAGCACAAGCACTTCAAGCTCAAGCAGCAGCTCAAGCAGTTCAAAATGCTCAAGCTCAAGCACAAGCACTTCAAGCTGAAGCTCAAGCAGCAGAAACTCAAGCACAAGCACTTCAAGCTGAAGCTCAAGCAGCAGTAGCTGAAACTAATAGAGTAATAACACGTTCTCAAACAGCAGCACTACAAGCAGCAGATCAAGCACAAAGAAATCAAGAACTAGGTATAAAAATAGAAGAAGGTAAAATATCAATTAGAATATTAGAGTTATTAGGAGAAAAAAAAATAAATTATATTAGCGATACTGTAAATAGACACATAACATTATATAGACAAAAAAATAAAAATGATAAAGTAGCTAATGAAATAAAAATAGCTAACATGCATAAAGAGTACTGTGAACAAGAAATAAAAAAAACTATTTCTCAATTTTCAGAAAATGAAATACCAGAAAATCAAATAGTTCAACGAACACACGAAGCAATATATAATATTAACAGAATCTGTAGACTTAATATTAATAATAAACAATATCGATTATTTCTTCAGCGTTTAGTCAATCGTTTAGTACGTGATCTTGGAGTCAATTTTTTAAGCGGTGGAGCAACAAAAGTAAATATAACCGTCAAATGGAAAAAAGAGGTTTTTGATAATATCCCTGTTGACCTCTCGGCACCAGTTTCTGATCTCAAAGTTCAACTCTTTTCTCTGACTGGAGTTGCTCCCGAGAAACAAAAGGTTATAATGGATGGAAAAACTCTCAAAGATAAAGAGTCTCTTGAAAGCTACGGTGTTAAACAAGGTAGTGTCTTGCAGATGATTGGAAATGCATCAGAAACGTGGGTCAAACCTGATATGAAAGTCAAATTTGTAGATGATTTATCAACCAGTGAGCAAGCTACAGATAATAGTCAATACCCAAGCGAAGGATATGCAAACGTCAATATACAAGTTTTTAAAAGTAATATGATAAATAAAATAGAAGAAATTTTAAAAGGTAATAATGAAAAACGTAATTTTATATTTGGAATAGGTAATCAACCTATTATGGTATTATCACCTAAAGCTGAAAATTTTTTTCAATCTTTAAAATTATTTTTAAAAAAAGTTATTGAAAAAATAGAAAGTAAATATAATTTATTTATTTTACAAATTTTTGGTGACGTAATTAGTCATCTTGAAGACATTCTTAGTATTACTATACCTATAATTTTTCAACCTAATGATAATATAGTCATTCCTTTTTGCATTGATTATAATAAAGTATCTCATGTATGTGTATTATTAGGCATAAATATCGAAGATTTTACTATTGAAGATGAAGGTTTTGAAAAACAATTTGATAATTTTAAAGAGTTATTTCCCAATGTTCCTGAGCGTATATTACCTACTGCCGACATACCTACTATTGTAAGAAACCTAGTTACTTCTATTTTAAATAAAACTATTCCAACAGAAGCATTACACGATATTTATGGTTTATTAAAAGGCGAAGACTTAGAAACTATACTTTCAAGTAATAAAGATAACATAAACAATCTTTACTTTAATGTGATACCAGAAGTTTTAGGAATTATGCATTCTTATGGTGTTTTTACAGAAGCAGAAGAAGTAGAATTTTATATAATACAAGCTATAATAGAAAATAAAGACTCAGTTGAACATGCAATAATAACAAAAAGTATTTACTCTTTATATCAAAATATAACAGTTTTATATGGAATATATGTATATGATGCCGAAATATTAAAGACCTTTATCGAAAATATTAAGTTAGAAAATAATATGATACAATATGATGGTGGGTTTAACTCACTTCAGACAATAATGGATTACCGTTCTGATGTAGAATTTGAAACAATGGTTAAGGATACTACTACATATGTATCTTTAAATCAATTTATGCAACAACAAGAACAAAAAATCAAAGAATTAGAGCAATCTGATAAAACCATGTTAGATACTGAACGACTTCATGCATTAGGTTTAAATAAAATTAACGAACGTGAACAACTTACACGTTTACAAACCGCCGGTTCAAAAGGCGGAAAAAACAACCGCATTTCCAATCCCAAGCACAACACAAAGTACCGTAAAAATTATAAAAAGTTTGTAAGCAAATACATCATAAAGAAAAAGAAAAACAACAAGAAAAACAACAAGAAAAATAACAACAAAAAGAAAAACAACAAGAATAAAACCAAAAAAAATAAAAGATTAACAAAATCCAAACCTAACTCCAAGCGAAATAATAAAACATTAAAGAATAAAAAGGGTAAGTCAAAGTCAAAATCTAGTAACCATAAATCCAAGTACAATAAGAAAACAAAGACCAATTATTATAACTATTACAGGCACAATAAAACATTGAAGCATTAAGCCTCCCCCGATTTAACCACCGAATTAAAATCTTATTTATTTATTATATATATTTATATATACGTATAATAAACAACCACCACTCACTATACAAATATAAATGGATGCATCTTCAACAAATATAAATGTCACTCTAAGTTTTAGAAAAATTGCAGTACTAACCGCCGTTTTTGTATTTTTAGCATTAATACCCGTCTTTGTCATTATCATAATCCGCGCAAATAATAAAAAACAAATATGGGCTCCTATGGTAAGCGAATGCCCCGATTACTGGAAGTTATCTAAGAGCGAAGATGGTCACGTTCGATGTAAACCGGATAAAAAGAATGCCGAATATGCGAGTCCATTCGGTTTTTTCAGTTATCAACTGCCCACAAGAATGAATAAATACGAGTATGCAATTAAAAATAGAATTACATGGGATGGTATTACGAATGACGACTCTCTCATAAACAACTACAAGGAAGAAGCCCCGAAATCTATTTTCTGGTTACTCGGTAAGGTGTTTACTGTTCAACCCAAGTAATCAACCAAAGTAATGGAATAAGTCGCGGAATTCATTCACAGAATCAAAATAAAAATAAAAATAAAAATAAAATACATTCATAAAATCGACATAGAAACAATTATAATATTTTAATAAAGAAAGATAAAATAGTTATTATATAACATACATACAATAGAAAATGAACAATTTAAATATCAATTCTATTCTTGGAAGAGAACAAGCATATAAAAAGATTAAAATAATTCTCGACGGATTCCAGGAGAACAAAACCGACATCACATTAAAAAGAGGAATATATATCTACGGCAACCCCGGCTCAGGTAAAACAGAGTTTGTCGTAAATCTTCTCCGCGAGCAAAACTACGACATTATCAAATATGATGCCGGCGATATTCGCAACAAGTCCATCATCGACACGATAACAAAGCACAATATGTCCGATAAAAATATAATGTCAATGTTCGAAAAAAAGGTGAAGAAAATAGTGATAGTCATGGATGAAATCGACGCGATGAATAATGGCGACAAAAGCGGAATAAATTCGCTCATAAAGTTGATACGTCCCAAGAAAACGAAGAAACAGAAAGTAGAAGAGGTGTCGTTTAATCCGATTATATGTATCGGAAACTACCAAATGAATAAGAAGATAAAAGAGCTCATGAAAGTCTGTCATACATTCGAACTAAAAACCCCGTCAAATGAGCAAATCTCGTCTCTTCTTTTATCGATGAATTTGAAGTTCGATAAAGTATTAAACGACAATATTATACTATTTATTCAGGGAGATTTGAGGAAGCTGGTGTCGATTCATCAGATGGCGGTGAAAGAAAACAATATTCTCCAGAACGACATTATAGAGACGATATTTCAGCCGAAAAGCTATAACGACGACAGCAAAAAGTTGACGCAGCATTTGATAAACAATAGTTATCCGATAGAGCAGCATAAGGTATTGATGAATGAGACGGACAGAACAACCGTCGCGCTTTTATGGCACGAAAATATCATCGACGTATTGGCAAAGTATAAGAAAGATGTTTCTATTCCTTTTTACCAGACGGTACTAGACAATATTTGTTTCGCCGACTATATCGACAGAATCACGTTTCAGAATCAAGCGTGGCAATTCAACGAGATGAGTTCTCTTATTAAGACGTTTTATAACAATAAATTGTATCATGAACAGTTTATAAAAAAACCGAAATTTAATCCTGTTGAGGTCAGGTTTACAAAAGTCTTGACAAAGTATAGCACCGAGTATAATAACTCGCTTTTCATTAAGACGCTTTGCCAGCAGCTGTCGATGGACCAGAAAGACATGTTTTCCTTTTTTATGCACATTAAAACACAGCATA
>Ga0214921_10004812_pt1 | contig 19547 bp, 16 predicted proteins | sample LL1505_MetaG_FD_177992 | JGI IMG/M metagenome (GOLD analysis project Ga0214921, IMG submission 177992) | Freshwater microbial communities from Lake Lanier, Atlanta, Georgia, United States - LL-1505 | ecosystem: Environmental > Aquatic > Freshwater > Lake | place: USA: Georgia | collected... | reverse complement strand
TTTATTCCATCATTTATATAATGAATACTCGCTTCAATATCACTGAAATCTACTAGGTCTTTATGTATTTTTTTATAAATAGAAGGATCAAAATCTTTAGGTAATTTTTTTGTAATATCTAGTAACTGAATATTTTTTGAAGATATTTTTTTTTTTAAATCATCAAATAATAAACTATTATAATTAGGTAAATTATAATTATTTCTTTTTTTATACTCCATCAATTCTGTATACGTATAATTTTTAAACTCTTCGTTTATAATATTATTTTCATCTACCGATGTAATATTACTATAATAAATATCACTATTTTTAATATTATAATATTTACTAAAAAATGTAAATAAAAAATTATTTAAATCATTATCGATATCAAATATGTCATAATGTAAATTTGTATATTTTGTTGAAGAAATTATTTGTGTAATTGGTTGTGAATGATGGTCTATGATATTTCCATTATCCAAATAGTCTGCAAAATTTAATAAAGAATCTATGTTGTTATATTCTTTTAAATATTTTTGATAATAATCATTCAACAAATATCTATTATCATTTTTATTAATATGTTTATTAAAATAACAAAAAAAAAATCTTAAAAATTGATGCCTAATAAAGCAAACTATTTTAAATCCTTGTAAATAATTATTATATTTAAATGTATCTTTTGTAATCATACTATATTTATCAACTATATTATTTACATTACAAAATAATTTTTCAATAGTAGAAGAAGCACATTTAGGAAATAACATAATTCCATATTTTTTTTCTTTATTAATATAAAAATGATCCATATTATACTTTATATAGTTATTACAAATTGTATTTTCAAATAAAATATCATTCTCATAATATTCTGTATCCATAGCACCGCGACTTATTTTTAAACTAAAGCATACAAATTTTTCACTAACATTTTTACCATAATTTACACAAATTCCATCAACAGTATAATTAGTATGATTTTCGTGTTTATATAAAATAAAATCAGATATTTCAAATGTAGTATATTCATTTTTATTAAAAATAGGAACATAAAAAACTCTGCCAATAATAGAGTGTTCTTTCTCAATATTTGTAATATTGGTAGAAAGCACCATTACATCATTTTCATTTTTTGTATATGAAAATAAAAAATCATATTCTGTTAAAAGTATAGTATTTTTATTTTTTATTATAGATACATCTTGCGTAATGTATTTAGGATCTATATTATCAATTGGATTTTCAGAATAAATTATAAAAGAAATATTTTGTTTAATATAATAATTTATCCATAATGATAAAATAAAGATATCTGTGTTTTTGTTATCAAAAATTAATAATATCATATTTATATAATTAATTTATAAAATAAAAAATAATAATTTAGTTAATACTTAACCAGAAGATTGTGAATTGCTTTAAAAAGTTGGCATTTTATATAAAAAATAAAAAAAGGGATTACTTTTACTCTTATGAGGTTTAAGTTTTACAGCACTTAATGGCAACCCATTATATTTTTATAATTAAAATAAGTGTCAATAAATTAAATTAACGCGCAATTAATATAATGATCCTTTTTCTATATCCCATTCTAGATTAAACTTGAATAACTCAATTTCTTTTTGTTCTTCTTGAGAATAAGACTCCTGTTCTTCATTTTCATCTTCATGTTCATTATTCCCAAAATTTCTCTCTACCCATTGTAAATAGTTAAAATTATTGTAATCCCTAGATTTTTCAAACTCGCGACTAAATTTCAAAAACTCATGAATTGAGTTATAAATTGATTTCTGAAACAGTTCATTTTTGTTATAGTATTGCAATAAATATCGATTTGTATAAAGCCACTCGTTAAAAGTGTTATTGATTGTGATAATGTCTTTGCTGAGTAATGGTACAATCAAATCGCATGTAGTTAGCTCAACATTATTAGGTATTTTTTTTATTTTATTAAAATATAGTAATGCATTACTTACAGTTGGTTCATGTCTAAACTCGTCATATGTCATAGAATATATAGGAAGAAAGTCGACAGCTATAGTATCAACTAATTCTTGCGGAACATTATTATTTAATAAAATATCATTTAACATATTATCAGAAAACATTATTTGAAAAATTTGCGTTTAACACTAGGTAAGTATAAGTAATTGTTATTTACAATATATTTCAAATTCATTTCATTTTTTTTATTTTTTATAAAAATGTTTAAATACTAATTTTATTTAGAATACTTTGCGTAGCACATTACTGAAAAATAACTCATAATTCCTAATACAATAGAAAATAACCATATTGGAAAAATTGTTTTATTTTTATATCCTATTCCAAATTCGCGTGGTATTCCATCTGTATTATAAAGAAACATTGGTTTAACCATCTGAACAACACCAAAAATAACAATAAATACTATTACTGAAACAAAGGTTATATTTTCTCTTATAAAATAATTATTCATTATATATATATTGTATTAAAAAATATATATATTCTACTAAAGTGTATATAATAAAATACAAAAATAAATAAAAACAATAATTCGAATTATTTATTTTATTTACTATGCATCATATTCTTGATAATCATCATATTCTTCTTCTGGTGCATCATTACCATCTACATTTCCATCCATATAATCATCATTTATATAACCCATATCGTAAGCTTCACGTTCAATATCTTCTCCAATATCTCGTTCTTCAATATAATCTTCGACATACTGGTCTATATTACTATTTGTAGCATTTTTATTTTTCTTTCTTACATTTCGTTCTGTTTTTTCCATTTCATCTCTAAACTCAAGCTCTTCATCATAGGTTTCTTTCACATATGTAGTAAGACCCTTTTGTAATCCCTTACTCCAAACACCTAATTTATTTATTTTTAAAATGGTGTCTGCATCTCTTTCTTCATTGCTTAATTCTTTAAGACGATCTGTAATAATATCTTTTTCTTTTTCTCTCAATTTAAAGACTCTATCAAGAATTTCTTCATATGAAATATCAATTATATCTTTTTCGTTACTCATTATCTCTATGAATGTTACTAATAATTTAGATATTTTTTGTTTTAGACCACGTGTATTTCCTCTAATCAGAATTGAATCTCTATCACTTCTATCGCTTACATCAAATTGAACTCTAGTATTTCTCTCTTCAACGTAATCAACAGTATATAAATCTGTTTCTTCACGTTCTTGAGTAACTTCTGTAACTAACATATCTGGTTCATCGCTTAATTCAATATAATTAATGAATACTTTGAGTAAATAATATTCATAAAGCATTCTACTTGTTCTTTCATCAAATATAGGTTTCAATACCGTATTATTGTATTTAATTGTTGAAAAAGATGGTGTGTCTTTAGATAATCTAACAATATTTGCAGAATATTTCTGTATATATTCCAAAATATTATTTAATTCTGGAACTCCATAAAATACTTTAAGTTTTTCATAATATGAATTAATTGAATCTTTAATTTTTTTAGAATGTGATAATGATAATCCTAAATAGTTAGGTATGAGTGTATTTGTATAATCAACTTTATTTAATATTATATTCGGAAATACATTTATGAAATAACTTGTAAAAGTTCTATAAAAATTATTTACATTATACATTGTATCATTTGAAATTTTAATATCTTCTTTTCTAGATGAATTATCAGATACCCAGACAGACAAAGAATTTATAGCCATTTTCATTTTATTTACAGAACTTCTTGTTATATCTGCTCCTTTATTCCGTTCTATAAATTCTATAATTTCATTTTTCATTAAGCCATTGTTTTTATCCAAAAAATTGTTTAAATCTCTTATCTCTTGTGTCATTTGATCTGTTGCGATTTCAAAAGTGTCTAACACTGAAGTTATTAATTTAACCAATGACCCTTCAACTGCTTCATCGTTTTCATCTTTAATATTATCTAATGTTACTTGAAGTTTTGTGAGAGAAGACAAAATAGGTTTATCAATATCTACACTAATAATATTATTTCTACCGACAACTTGTAATAGACGTAAACATGTGTCATTTGTGTAATTACGCCCATCTATTTTAAGTTTATTTATGATTTCAGTAATATTGTCATTAACACCAATTAAATTAAAATCTGGTTTATTACTACATAATGGAATTAAATCCTCAGAAATAGGCACTAATGATCTAAATTTGCAAAAATGAATGAAAGATAAATATATGGTTATTTCATTAAAATCTTTACTTATTGGAGGATAAATATTTTTTGTATTGATATTACTATAAAATAATTTAGATTCAGTATAACTTCTTATGTCGTACATTATGTTCGCTAAGTTATTTACTATTTTGTTGTATTCAAAGACATTATTATCTTGTTGTATAAAATAGTTTATTGTGCTAACTTTATCAAGTGTGTCACAACAAGAATTTTCTAAATAAGGTTCATTATTCGCCTTATGCAACAATAATACCTTTTTCTTTACTACATCTTTTATTTTTTCTTGAATAGCAAGAGAGAACTGAATAATTTTTGATAATACAACTAAAATCTTATCATTTTGACGAATAGATCCAGATTTTAAATCTGATAGTAATGAGCGTTTAAATTCATCTGATATATTTGCAAGTTTTTTTATTTTAAAATTACTTAGAGGAGGCAAAAAATTCGTCCATAGTGCTAAATCATATTCTTTCGGTATTTCTTCATTTGGAGTGGTTAATAAATAATTTGTTTTTTCTTCAAACTTTCTTTTTACATCTGGTATAGTTATTAATACACCATCTATTACAGATACAATTTTATCGCGAATAAAATCTTGCTTTTTGGTTTTTAATACATACCAAGGTTCAGATGAGCTACGAATATCATATGCAATACAAGCTAAATATGTGACACTGCTTAGATCTCCAATTCCTTCAAATGGATATCCACTAAATGATTTTACACATCCGGGGTGTGTTTTTCGTGTTTTTACAGAAGGTATAGATGTTTGACATGCAATTAAGTACATCCCTAAAGTATAGTACAAAAGTGCACTATTATAAAAATCTTTGTAAGTCATCATTTTTTTATTTTTTGCATTCATTTCTTTAACCTTGACCTTATAATCTTGTTCAGACTCCAACCCCCGAAGTGACTCTAAAACACCATTTATTATAAATTCTTTTTGAATTTCTACATTTATTCCCATCGACACAGCGAGAGCATTTACAACATTTGAAATCATTTTGGTTTCTGGACTATTATAAGCAACATTAATATTTGTAGCTGTTATTTTATTTCCGGCATCTTCTTCTAGTATAGCACGAGTTGTAACTTTAAACCCTTCGTCATATCCTTCGTCGTAATCATAATCGATTTTAATTATAGTCCAACCACTATGAACATCTGTCCAGTAATCACCATCATCACTAAGTTTTCCAATTTTACTTATAAGTATATCAATATAGTTTTTATATTCATTTGGATTTGTAACAAATGCTTTTGCCATATCATATCTAAATGTAGGTAATATAGGAACATTTGTTTTTATACAATATAACCAATGCGGTGATTCTATTTCACTTAGTGGTCCATAACCTTCGAGAATTGATTGTCTTGTAAAGGAATTTACAAACCGAATAATATCATTTTGCTTTTTTACAAAATCATTTTCGTTTAATATAAGATTTAGTAATATTTGATAAGGAGAGATAGGTTTAACTGTTAAGCTTTCTTGTGTATTAATTCCTAATAAATATTTTTTATTATTGTATTTCAATATGTCTGCAGCATCTATTTCTGAAAGTATTTCAATTATAGATAATCTGTATTCAAATTCGCCTTTAATTTTTTGTTGAAATTCATCTTTTGATAAATTATATTTTGAGTCAAATTCAGATAATATGTCTTTAAACAAAATATTTTCTATTCCGACCTTATTAGTTTTGATAGTTTCGCATTTATCTTTTACTTCAATACATTTTTCTTGTAAATTACATAAAATATTTGAATCATCTGTATTTACATTTTTATCGATGTCATTACTTAAGACCCATTTGTTATTAGTTCTTACGTAATAATCTGTTTCTTCATTGCTATTTATATTGTAACCTTTATATAAAATAGCATAATCACCATTTAACACTTTTTTGTGTCCATTAATTAACGTTTCTGCTAAATATTCTGCATCTGTTTGGTTTAATTTATTTTTTTTCATTAGTTCAGAAGTTAATAATACAATAAAATCTTCGGGTAACATATTTAACATTTCTTTTTCATAATTGTCTAATTGTCCATAATTAGTTTTATCATATTTTTTGTCAAAATAAATATCTTTATCGTTGTCTCCCAATAAATCGTCTAGTGACGTGTAATGTTTGGCAATAATAAATGTTTTACAGATATTATTTTCATTTAATCCAGATTCTTTCGTGTCATTTTTATTTGTTAATAATTGTTTATCTTCATCAAATAATGCAGAAAACTCTTTGGGGAACATTAATGGCACATTTTGTGTAGAAACACCAGTAGTATACAATCTGGAATAATCTTTTAGGGTAAGTTTTCTTAAAATTTCAGAATTAGTGTATTTGATGTTTTTCGGATTAATATCAATATCATATCCTTCAAATATTTCGTTTCTATTAATTAATGAAGTTATAATAGTATAAACATTTGTAAATATTGAAGAATTGTTACCTTGATTTACTCTTTTTAATAGCGCAAATATTCTCGACCGTTCTATAAAATTTTTGTTGTATTCTGTTATTTTTTCATTTATAAATCGCGTTATTTCAACATATTGCATATAAGTTAAATCATCTGTGTATATTAAAAAAGGTTCAAGATAACTTACTACTTCAACAATAGAAAGTTTTCCAGTAATATATTTTTTCATCAAGTTAAATAATATTTTAGTTTTGGGGATAATATTTTTAATGAATTTAACATATATATCATACAAAGTTACACCTTTTCTCTCTTCATCTGATAAATTTAAAATATAATTTTTGATATTATTTACAAAATTAGTTTCATTAAACTCAATATTATCATTTAAACTATCTACAATAACATTGTTTACATTTGTTTTTTTCTTTAAAAACTCCCAATAATTTAACATAACCAAATTTAAATTTGCACGTTCAAGAATATTTGTTCCCGGAAGATTTATTTTTGAAAACCTTATTGTTGGTTCTGGTAGAGTTATAAAAGAGTTAACAGACATTATATCCGGATTACTAACGTTAATACGTGTAGTTATTAAATGACTATTTTTTCCGGTAGTTTGTATAGTTTGTAATTTAGTGAGACCTAAGTTATATTTTTGAATAACAAATCTTCTGTTTTTTATATTATTGTTTGCAAATATTGAAGAATACATATCCTCCAAATTGTTTATTATTACGTTTATATCGCAACCAACTTGCTTTTCTAAAATTATTCCTTCAATATTTTCATCATTAATTAAATCAAATGGAGTAAAGTATGGATTTAAATCATTATATAAGTTTAAATACTTATTTTGTTCAGTAGGTAAATTGTTTGACCTATAAGCGTCTATAATATTTTTTATATTTGAAACATCTTCGCTAATATCTAGATTAATTATATCATTATTTTGTAAATCTTCTGTCGAATCAGTTAAATTATAGATTTTTTTAATATTTTTAACAACTGGTAAAATCCAATACAAATTTACCTTAAAATTAGTAAAATATTTTAACAATGGTTTATAAGTTGCTTCGTTAACTAACATGCCATCAATATTTCCATTTTCTTGAAAATATGAAAAATGTTCTCTCAATTGTTTAAATCTTTCAATAATTGTATGTATATTATTTAGTACTTTTTGAGTTCTTTGCGAGTTAGGAATTGTAGATAATAAATCGTCTAATAAATCTGCAACTTGTGTTTCAATACTGTATCTTTGTGAATCTACTGCTACATCCACATATTGAACAATTGGTCCAAGTTCTTCATATCCAAATTGTATTTGATTTCCTTTTAATATAAATTCTCTAAGTTGATCTTTTACGTTTTGTATTGGCACGTTTAATTTTAAATTTTCAGTAGGCATGTAATTTATATCTTTTTCAAGGTCTTCTAAAAATTCTTGTTTTAAAATATCTGTTTCTTCAAATACTTTTTGTTCTTTTGTTTCTTTTTCCTTTATTTCGTCTTCTTTTGTTTCTTGTTCTGTTGTTTCGTCTTCTTTTGATTCTCCAAATATAGACGGCGGTTCTCTAATTTCGATAAAATCAATAGGTAAATCTTCTGGAATACCTTTATAATCAAAATTAATGTAAATAGTATCACCGTCTATTGTTTTTATTTCAATCATATCATTTTCTAAATTAGTAATTTCTCCAGTAATAATTACGGGATATTCACCTCCAAAATGTATATTTACCCATTTATTAGGTAATAACCCATTTTCTATCGCATAGCTTGCTGTTTCATTTCTACTCAATATTGCAAGTTTTGTAATTGTACCGTTGCCTATAATTCCGTCATCAGATATTTTTAATTTTATTTTATCAAATGTATTAATATCAATTATAAACATTTTTTGTTTGTCGATATAGTCAATTATAAATGTCTGTTCGTTTAATTTTTCATTTATTGGATCGGTAATTTGAATAATATCTCCTAACTGTAATTCTATTTGTTCCATATTGTTTCTATATTTATAGTAGAAATTTTTATGCTTAAATAAAAATAAAGTAAAATTATAAACGACAAAACATTTAAAATATTATTTAAAGACAATATGTCTATTACTATATATTATATATCATATGTTTTTGTCTCATTTACCATTTGTAAATTTATCTAATAATAAAGAGTTTAATAATATCGTAAATAATAATTATGATTCATTAAACGATAATAGTGTATTAAAGGTTAATAATAAATATGCTGGGTATAAAATTATACAATATAATAAGGATAAACTTACATCAGATACAGTAAAAACAAATGGTCTTTTTAGATCTGTAGTATTAACTAATGATGGAAAAGTCATTGCATTTTCTCCTCCCAAATCAGTATCTTGTGACTGTTTTATAGATAATTATCCAAGTAAAATATCAAATATTGTAGCAGAAGAATACGTAGAAGGAACAATGATAAATGTATTTTGGGATACAAACATTAGTGAATGGAATATTTCTACACGTAACACAATTGGTGGAAATACACGATTTTTTAAGTCATCTGAATGTTCAAAAACATTTAAAGAAATGTTTTTTGAAGCACTAAACACGAATAATTTATATTTGTCTCATTTAAATCCTATATATTGCTATAGTTTTGTATTACAACACCCAGAAAATAGAATTGTAATGCCAGTAAAAAACCCACAAGTTTATTTGGTTGCATTATATACAATTGACAATACAGATAAAAATAATATTAAAGCGTATTCTATTGATATGGTAGATGTGAAGAATTTTGGTTGGCAAAATACTACCATAAAGTTTCCACAAATATATGAATGGAACACTTACAGTGAATTAATTGAGAAATACGCATCAATGAATACACCATATGATGTTATGGGTGTAGTAATATACAATAAAAATACATTTGAAAGAACTAAAATTAGAAATCCCACGTATGAACAAGTAAAATCTTTAAAAGGAAATCAACCTAAACTACAATATCAATATATATGTTTACGTCAAAAAGGCAAAGTTGCCGATTTTTTACAATTTTATCCAGAACATAAATTGGAATGTTCTAAGTATAGAGATATGATTCATTTGTTTACCTCTACTCTTTTTCAAAATTACATTAGTTGTTATATTCATAAACAAATGCCATTAAATGCATATTCACCTCAATATAAGACACATATGTTTGCTCTTCATAAAATGTATATTGATAATTTAAGAGAGAAAAAAGAATTTATTACAAACAAAATAGTCATTGACTATGTAAATAATTTACATCCTTCATTGTTAATGCATAGTCTAAATTATAATGTAAAAAAACAAATAATTGACACGAAAAATGCTATTTGTTCTGAATTGCATGTATAATAATTTAAAAAATAATTTGACAATTAAAAATATGGTTTTTAAATATAACAATTATTTTTAAATATAATAAATAATACAATAAATTTATAATAATAAATAATAATATAAATTTATAATTACTTCAGCTTCAAGAATTCTTTTTTCATTTTGGCGAATATTGCTGCAGCACCAGTTAAACATTCTTTAATATGCCCTTTAATTGTGGATTTATCAATAGCATCTTTATAAGCTACTCGTATAATGCTGTCAGAATCATGCGGATGCATCTTTTTAAATCCGCAATATGTTAATATTTTAGTTTCATAAAATTTCGTATACAACAAATATTCAATTACTTTTCCAATAGTATAATCTTCGTTTTCTAAAATTATATCGTATGAATTCGCCATTGTATTTTGTGATTTTATAATCTGTAATTCATCCTTTTCTAAAAGTGTATCAATTTCACTCAATTTAATCATTAATATGTCACAAGCTTTGTCTAATAGTTCATTGTTTGTATAAATTCCAATCGTTTGAAGAACAAAATCAAAACTATCTCTCTTTGTAACCCTTTTGCCTTCAAGTAATTCCCAGTTTTTTGCTTCAAACTTTATGTCTTCAGTAGTTTTACCTTGATCCTTCCATTCTTGTTTTTTCTTTTCTAACACAACTTGTTTTGCTTCTTCGTCAACTGTAAAACCATATGAACAAGTAGATACAACATTAAACATTCCATCTTCTTTAGCGTTGCTTACAGAAAATTCGCATGTTAAATGTATATGTTCTCCCGGAATTTCATCAGATATTTTCGGTCGTAATCTTACAAAATCTATATAATATCCAGTATAATGATCTGGAGGAAATATTTCTTTTATTTTATTACTTTCAATGGCCTTTTTTGTGTTTATGTCTTTAATTACAAAATCTTGTGTAGTTACATACATAATTTCGTCGCTAATATTTTCAACATTTAATTCTAAAATGTAATTTTTAAATTCAAATTCGTTATAATCTTTTATGTGAATAGGTATGCAACTTAGACGTTGTTTAAGTATTTCATTGTTAAGCCGAGTAGTATTCAAGATAATATTTGATTTATTTTGTTCGTAAGGAGATGTTCTAAATACTACAATTGGTATTTCAGACAATAGTATTCTTCTTATTGCATTTGCAAAACTAACATTTACACCAAATAGTGTAAATGACAATATATCATTTTCATGTGAAATTAATTTTACGGATGGATTCATATTAATATTATTGATTTATATTTAAATTATAAATTTAAATCAATTTTTTTAAAAATAAGTTAAACAATTCTTTAATTAATTATTTATTATGAGTTCTATACTATATTTTAGTAATTACTGCGAACATTCAAAAAAACTACTACAACTCCTAGGTAAATCTAATATCCAAGAAAATATTCATTTCATATCTATAGATAAACGCGTTAAAGAAGCAAATAATAAGGTATATATCATTTTGGAAAATGGACAAAAAATAATAATGCCAGAAAATATTAATCGTGTGCCGGCGTTGCTTTTGTTAAATCAAGGGTATAATGTATTATATGGTGAAGCTATATTACAACATTTAAAACCACGACAAGAGGTAGCAGTTAAACAAGCAACCCAAAATAATATGGAACCAATGGCATTTTCATTTGGAGGAAGTGGCGGTTCTGGATTCGGAGATATTGTTTCAGATAAATATAGTTTTTTGGATCAAGACCAAGAATCATTGAAGGCTACTGGAAACGGAGGTATGCGACAAATGCATAACTATGTTGATTTAAATTATGTAGACAATATTTCATCAAATGCGAACGGTAATGACAACGTATCTAATAAATTATCACAAGAAATTACTATTGAAAAATTACAACAACAGCGTGACCAAGAATTGCAGAATATAAACGGAGCAAGGCCTCCAATAGGCTATTAAATAAATTATTCTTCTTTATCAAATCCTCCGTATTTAAGTAATATTTCTTCACATTCTATTAATATAATATCCATAAGATGAAATAAATATTCAAACATATATATAGATTTTAATACATATGTTTAAATTATTTTTTAAAAATAATATTATTACTATTATATATGAAAGTATTATTTTTTGGAAATTGTCAGATGATAGCTATTAAAAAAACACTAAATTTACCAAATAATTACGAAACACATCATATTGAGTGTTGGACTACAACTATTAGTCAAGACGAGTTTAATAATATTTTAAATGATTGTGATTTAATCGTTGCACATGTAACAAATGATGTATATAGAAATAAACCATATTTAACAACTTCATATATTATTCAAAATAAAAATATAAATTGTAAAATAATACTTGTTTGTAATTGTTATTTTGAATTTTATCACTTTGACTTAACATATAAAACATTTAATAATAATAGAATAGGCAATCCATGTTCTTACCATTATGATAAAATGATTGAATGCTATATTAATAATTATTCAATAGATTATTATATTGATAATTTTGTTAATAATTTAGAATTAAAAACAACTGAACAATTAGAAAAACTTGCTGAAAATAATATATCTGAATTACATAATAGATTTATTTACGCTAAATCAAAATATAATTGTGAAAATTTATATTTTATACCAGTAAGTGAATATATTAAACAAAATTATAAAGACAAATTACTTTTTTATTCTATGAACCACCCAACAAAATATTTAATACAATTTATATGTGAACATATAATAAGTATATTACAAATAGATAACAACATAAATTATAATATAGATGTATTAAACTATGTAAAATGTATTATATATAAATGCATTTCTAAAAATATAAATTTTGACTTAACTGAACATTTACCTTTAATGAATAATATTACAGATGTTTATAAAATTACACAAAAATATTATGAAGTATATAAAGAATTAGATTATAAATAATATTTGTAAATTTATAATATGCATTTTATATTTTAGCTTTATAATGATAATTATATATTTACCGCTTTTGGTTGTTTGTTATATATGTATTGTATATAATAATTTATTAATTTTATTTTACATTCGTCGTCAACTGCATTTAATACAATTACTAATAAATCAAATGCTTTTTTATAATTGTTTTCTTGTAACGCGGTATTTATCATTAATACCGATCTTTGTATGTAAGTAATCATTGATTATTATACTTTATATAAGAATAAAAATATATAATAATCTGTATAATAAAATATAAATTAATTTATATAAAAATAAATTTAAAAAGCATTTCATATGAATTAATAAAATGACATCAAATCTATTAACCGCCTTTAATGATCATTTTATAGATTTTGTCTCAGATATTCAATCAGTATTTCCAAATGATGTAGACTTATTAACAGCTAAAAATTCTTTTATTGCAGTAAGAAAAGCAAATCCAAAATTAATTGTAAAAATCTGGAAAACATATATTGCAGATAAATACAAAGCTGAGATTGAAGCTGGTGACATTAATTTTTTCGTGAATAAAGATTATTCACAAGACGTGTCTCAATCCCAGAACTCAGATAAAATCATGGAGTCTATAAACAGAATTAGAGATCCAATTAAACAAATGAGTGCAGAAAATAAAGCAAAAACTATAAAATATATCCAAAACTTGACAAAACTATCTATTATGTGTGCATAGTGTATTTTTTATAATATTTTTTATAATAGATTTTTATATATTAACAATAATTCAATTTAAAAAATAATTTTATATTAATTATATAAAATTATGTCAGTCACAGAAGAATTTTCAAAAGTGATAAAAGATTTTATTGCAGATATAAAAACTACCTTTGTAGAATATACTCCATTAATAAACAAATGGTGGGTTGAAGAATCTTTTTTTAACTATATAGATGACGATGATGAGAGAAAACTTGCAAAACAACAATCAGATTCTAAAAGTATATTGTTTGTATTTGAATTTTGTAAAAAAAAAATTCCTCCACGGTTTTTTGATATATTAAACCAAAATGAAGATATTTTTAAGGATACAGAAAATAATGTTGACACTGAATTTTTACCTTACATACATTTTAAAGATTTATGGAAATTTGATTTATCACAAAAAACACGTGATACAATTTGGAAATATTTGCAATTAATATTATTTTCAATTGTTGGAACATTGGAGCATAAAGAAGAGTTTGGAGATACGGCTAAACTATTCGAGTCAATAGATGAGGATGATTTTAAAAATAAATTGCAAGAAACCCTAAAAAATATGGAGAACATGTTTAATATGAATAGTGAAGACGATAGTTCTGATAACACAAATATTAATATGGATGATTTGCCTATACCAAATGCATCTGAAATACATGAACATATTACTGGCATGTTAAACGGAAAACTAGGTAAAATTGCTAAAGAAATTGCCGAAGAAACTGCAAATGATTTGAATATAGATATGGAAAATTGTAATAATGTTAAAGATGTTTTTAGTAATTTAATTCAAAATCCAACTAAAATTATGGGACTAGTTAAAAGTGTTGGTGACAAATTAGATTCAAGTATTAAATCTGGTGAAATAAAAGAAAGCGAACTTATGACTGAAGCAACTGAAATAATGAACAAGATGAAAAATATGCCAGGACTTGGCGATATTTCATCAATTTTAAATAAAATGGGTCTAAATAAGATGGGAGGAAAATTTAATATGGGTGCAATGGAAAGTCAATTAAAGAAAAATACAAATATGGCTAAAATGAAGGAAAGATGTCGTGCTAAAGCTGAAATGAATCGAAAGATGAAAGAGCAAAATCAAAATCAGCAACAGCAACAATTTGAACAATCGAATTCTTCAAATACAGAACAATTATCTGAAGAACAATTAACTTCTATATTTAGCACTGGAGAGAAAGTAGAAAAAACACCTAGAAAACCAACAAATAAAAAAAGAAAAGCAAAAAAATAATTTGATAAATTAACAAATTTACAAAAACAAAGCTTCAAATAAAACATTTAAAAGGTTTAATACATATTATATAAAATGTTTAAAAACTATATTTCTTCTGGAAAACATATGATTTGCGATTTTAAAGGTATCTCGAACTATAATTTATTAAACAATTGTATTGAATTAAATGATATGTTAGAAAAAATATGTGATAAATATAATTTTCAAATCTTAGGAAAACAAGAACATGTATTTGTTCCAATTGGGTGTAGTATTATATTTTTATTATCTGAATCACATATATCAATTCATACATTTCCAGAAAAAAATCATATGTCATTTGATATTTATACGTGTAGACAATATAAAAATAATGATGAATATTTAGAAATATATAATTTATTAATTAACGAATTACAAGCATCTCACGATAGTAAATATACAATTATAAATAGATATTTTTGACACTACAATTATGATTATTTTATTATAAAAATTTACTTTATAATAAAATATATGCGGTTTATCATAAATTATTTTTGCTAATATGTATGATATATGGGTAAAATACCGCATGTAATTTTAGCTTCAACAATTCCAATATTTGGTTATTTATATAATGAAAATACGAATTTAAAGAAAGCAATCGAAGCAAAATCTTCTATTGCAAATAAACCTTTTCATAATAAAACTCTGAAACATGATGTATCTGGCACTACAATATTATCTGTATCGAAAACAGTATCCAAAACATGGGATAATGATACTATAAATGTTTATGAAAACGAAAAAAAATGGATAAATCGTTTGAAAGACACTGATATAATTGCAAAACCCGTTCAGTTTGACGATATGAACCGAATTATCACTACTGAATATGTTGGTGAAAAAATTAATAAACATAATATACCAACCGATTGGAAAAAACAGAGGGACGAAATAATTTCGTTACTAGAAAAATACAATTGTAGACACAATGATATTAAACCAGATGAAATAATTGTTCATAACGGTAAAATAAAGCTAGTTGATTTTGGATGGGCGAATGAACTAGACCAATCCAATCCAGACAACTGGCCAGAAGGGTTGGGAAATGAATTTAGATGTAATAAAGAAAATAATAAATTTAACGATAAATGTAGTTTTGATAAATCAATATATTTTATTCAAAATAATTAAATAAACTATACAATATATTATTATATTATTTCTTAATTAGTATATATAATGACAACACAATTTTGGTCAAATGATCCCAGTGTATTATTAAACAATACTTATATATATGAAATATGGCCAACAAATGATATGTGTTATGAACAAAAATTAAATGCAATTACAAGATGCATCATATTAGTTACTATTTTAGGGTATATATTTACATTTTCATTTAGATTGCTTATTGTTGGAATATTAACGTTAATAATGTTGATTATTGTATTTAATATGAAAAAACCTAAAATAACAGCAGAACCATTTCAAAATAATGAAAATACTATTTCTAATCCAGTTACTCTTGAAACATTTTTAAAATCTGAATTTAAAGAAGGAAATAAAACAAATCCATTTAGTAATGTTTTATTGACTGATATAGCAGACGACCCTAATAGAAAATCAGCACCTCCCGCATTTAATCCGAGTGTTGAAACATCTATTACTAAAAATGTAAAAAAAGCAGTTCAAAAAATGAATCCAGAAATAAAAAATACAAATAGACAATTATATGATTCATTATGGGATAATTTTGAGCTTGATCAATCTAACCGTAACTTCTATAGCACACCAAATACAAAAGTAGAAAATGACCAGTCTGCATATGCAGAGTTTTTATATGGAAATATGTATTCTGCAAAGGAATCTACTCCAGAAGGTAACTTACAGCGTGTAATTGATAATCCAAGATACACTTTATATTAAAAAGTTTTAATAATTTATTTAGTAAAAATAATTTATATATGTATTATAAATAATGGCAAATATTTCTAATTATACTTTTCAAAATATGTCAAGAATTGGATTAGATGAATGCAATAAATCACAAACAGATATTCAAAATGTAGCTTCATGTAATTATACACTCCAAAATTATTTTGCATCTGATTGCTCTATGAAAAATCCAATATTACTCGCAACTACACAACCGGGAATAATGTATAATGGAGGGTACAATAGTGGGTCTGGAGGTTGTAATATAGATGAGTCTTCAAACTTACAAATAGGCACAATCCAGACACATCCAAGATGTAGAATTGATTTATTTCATCGTCCGTTTGCAACAGTTCCATTTTTAGGACGTGGAGCAGTCAATCCAGTTGTAGAATCACAAATTCAGCAAGGTGAAACTGTTACTAACAAAAAAAGTGTAAATACATTGAGTGAAAAGAGTTTTATTAAATATCATCAAACTCCACTTTTGCCAGCAGTAAAAGAACGCTTAACTAATCCGGCAAATAGTGTTGAGGCAGTTGCTTCAGAAGGTTGGGTTCGTGGAGGAGTTCCATCACGTGAATTAACTAGAGATGCTGATTATTTTAGTAATTAATATTAGTAATTAATATTTTTATAAATAATCCATGCACAAGTATATAAAATAAATAGTAGTTAAATAATAAACAAAAAATTGATTACAAATAATATTATTAGTACAATAAATAATATTATATATAGTTTAATTAAATTTCAAATCAATTAAAGATAGTTTAATAAGTTTATATATTAACGATGGATACTTGTAATACTGTTATGAATAACGATAATAATATTGATAATAATGACAATAATATAGTTAAAAAAGATTGTAAATCAGATATTTCAAAAAAACCTAAAAGGGTGCATAAATTAAAGGTTGTTAGTTCATCAAAAAATCAATCTATATTATCAGAATGCAATAATATAGTCAATCCTACAAATAATGATTTTACAATTGTCGAAACATTTGTCGGTGCGGGTGGATCACATTTAGGATTTAAACATAATAATTTTAAAGTCGTATTTGTAAACGATAACTGGAAAGAAAGTTTAGAAACTTTGAAATTAAATAATCCAGAATTACATTCGTCTCAAGTTATTTACGAAGATATTGCTAATATTGTAAAGTTTGATTTATGTGCAGATTATAAAATAAATCGTGGCGATTTATCTGTATTGATCGGTGGTGTTGTATGTAAGGGGTTTTCATTAGCTGGTGTTAGAAATCCTTATGATGAGAGAAATTATTTATACATTTCACAGCTTAAATTAGTTGAACAATTTAGACCCAAAATTTCAATTATAGAAAATGTTCCCGGAATGAAAAATATGAAAATTTTAACAAAAAAAAATGTTTCTCCGATAAGTAAAAAATTATACATTGATTTTGAAGAATCAATTGAAGATTTATGTAATGAAATTGATGATGTTATTTCAAAACATAAAAATAATAGAGGACAAATAATAGCAATTAATAAAAAAATGAGCACAGACAATAATAGTAAGGAACTTATTGATAAAAAGGTTGTTTTGGAAGAAGAAAAAAGAGTATTGGAAGAACAAAGAAAACAACTTGAAAACATGCTTGATAAATACATGTATAGTGTCGTAGATGATATTCTTGAACGTTATGATGAACTTGGATACAAAGTTTATACAAAAATATTAATGTGTAGTAATTATGGAGGATACACTAATCGTAAAAGGTTAATTATCGTTGCTGTAAGAAATGATATTGGTGTAGAATGGAAATGGCCAGAAATTACACATAGTGATGAAGATGATGCTTTGCCAAATTTATTAACTGTTAAAGATGCATTTAATTTATTAGACTATGAAAATATTAATTCACCAAAAAATGATCCAGATAATGTTCCTATGAATCATAAAGCTAGCACTATCGAAAAGTTTAAACAAATCGGCGATGATAAAAAAACAGAAAGCTACTCTTCAAGAGGCTCTTCAAATAGACTGTCATTTAATAAACCAGCACCAACTCTTGTTCCGGGACATAGCAGTTTTCAAATACATCCAACAGAACATAGAAGTATTACTGTGCGTGAAGGAGCAATAATTACTGGGTTTCCAAGGACTTATAAATTTGTAGGATCTCATAGTGACAGATGTGTTCAAATTGGAAATGCAATTCCATTTCATTTAGGAAATGCATTAGCCAAAAGTTGTGTAGACTTATTATCTAAAATATAAATATCTAAAACGTAAACTATTTATAATAATTTATAATAATTTATTATACTAAAATACATGTTTATAGCAATGTATAATTATGCTTTATAAAATCACTTTTACTCTGAGTTTCTGTTAAAATACCGTTTGCCCATACTCCAAACCTTTCATTATCATTCTCATTATTGTCTAGAGTAAAGTGATAATATGTATATAAATGCGAATTTTCTAATTTAATAAAATCTTTTGATACACATGATAATAATAATTGTTTGTCGTCGATCATTTGTGTGGTTTTCCATAATTTAATGGTTTGAACTTCTTCTAAATCTTCTAAATTATCAACTAATATAGAGTGACCACCAGTAATAATTAGATCTTCTATTAACCCATTTGTTTCTGTTTTTTCCATTTTATACATACACTTATACCAACCAGTAGGATCATTAATCATAGGCTTTTTTCCAATTAAATCAATACGTC
>Ga0214921_10004811_pt1 | contig 19548 bp, 22 predicted proteins | sample LL1505_MetaG_FD_177992 | JGI IMG/M metagenome (GOLD analysis project Ga0214921, IMG submission 177992) | Freshwater microbial communities from Lake Lanier, Atlanta, Georgia, United States - LL-1505 | ecosystem: Environmental > Aquatic > Freshwater > Lake | place: USA: Georgia | collected... | reverse complement strand
TGACACTTATTTTAAGAATACAAACGCAGTAAACAGCGTTACCGAGCTTCTAAAATCCTACCACAAGTTTAATGTCTACATTGATCCCACTGAGGTCATGGTAGATAATATGAAAGTGCTTTTCCTTCCGTGGATTTGTGAAGACAACGCACTCAAAACCCTTGAAGCCATTAAAAGCTCTACAGCTAAAGTTTGTATGGGACACCTTGAGCTGATTGGGTTTGAGATGTATGCGGGACACCTGAACGTGGATAAAGGTCTTAGAGCTGATATCTTTGATAAGTTCTACATGACTCTTACCGGACACTTTCACCAAAAGTCTTCCCTTGGTGGAATCCACTATCTTGGCGCTCCGTATCCAATGATGTGGGGAGATTATAATTGCCCTAGAGGGTTTCATGTATTAGATACCGAAACTTTAGAATTAACATTCATTCCAAATCACTTAGAGATTTTTACCAAGATTTATTACGACGATTCTGATACCACATTAGATGCCTTGCTTCAGGAAGACGCCTCTAATATTGCTGGAAAGTATGTAAAAATTATTGTTCAAAAAAAGAATAATCCATATTGGTTTGACCAATTCATAGAAAATTTGCAAAAACATAATCCTTGTGATATATCTGTTATTGATGCATCTTTTGAAAATGCTGGACAAGGCCATGAAATAGACGATGGCGATGTTGCAAAAGATACACTCACCATTCTACGTGAAGTGGTAACATCTTTAGAGACTACGCACAAGAATAAGCTCAATGATTTGTTGAGCGAATTGTACATCGAAGCATTAAACACAAATGAAACTGTCCAAGGGTCTGGATGATTAAATTTAAAACAGTTCGGTGGAAAAATCTTCTCTCAACGGGAAATAATTTCACAGAAATTTGTTTAGATGGTACGCACACAACCATCTTACTTGGCCAATCTGGTAGCGGAAAGAGCACCCTGTTAGATGCAATTGCATTTTCTCTTTTTAATAGACCATTTAGAAATATTAATAAAAATCAACTCATCAACTCTATTAACCAAAAAAACTGTTTGGTAGAAATAGAGTTTGTAATTGGCACACAAGAGTATATTGTTCGTCGAGGAATCAAGCCTAGTGTTTTTGAAATTGTGTGTAATGGTGTACTTGTTAATCAGGATTCTCACACTAAAGATTACCAACAATATCTGGAACGACAAATTCTAAAATTTAATTTTAAATCTTTCTGTCAGATAGTTGTACTTGGAGCATCAAACTTCACTCCATTTATGCAACTGAAAACATCAGATAGGCGTACTATCATTGAAGGGTTGCTTGATATTGAAATTTTCTCTGTCATGAATTCTCTTCTCAAGCAAAAAATATCTTCAACAAAGACCGCATCTCAAGACAATGAGTATGCCATATCTTTAACTAAAGAAAAGATTACTATGCAACAAAAGTATTTGTTGGAATTGGCAAAAAACACTGAGGATAAGATTAAAGAGAATCAAGAAACCATAAGAAAGAATCGAGAGCAGATGACCGCTCTACAAGAGGAAAATAACAATTACAAGAGTCAAATTTCTGAGTTGAGTGAAAAGCTAACCTTTAAAAAAGAACTTGTTCAACAAATTGACAACATCAAATCTATACAATCAAAATTAGACAATAACATTAGTAAGACTAATAAAGAAGTTTGTTTTTTGCATGATAACTCATCGTGCCCAACTTGCGCTCAAAAGATTGATGAGCAATTTAAAGTTGTAGAAATTCAGAAGAAAGAAGTTAAAATTGCGGAATGGAACTCTGGAATAGTAGACGCACAAACGGCTCTGATGAAACTTGTGGCTAGACTGGAAGAGTATAAGCAGGTTGAGGATACTATTGATAAGCTGAAATATCAGATTGGGAAAAATCAAAGTGTCGTTGATGGAATAGTTCAGTTTATTTCAAAAATAGAAACCGAAGTAGAAGCCCTACAAACACAACCAACAGCATCAAAAGAACAGACTAATGAGCTTACTCAACTTGAGGATCAATTAAAATCATTTGAAACAAATCGACAAGACTTCTCGGTTACGAAGAATATTCAAGAGATGGCGGTGGCTTTGTTAAAAGACAATGGCGTGAAGGCGCACATTATTAAACAATACCTGCCACTAATAAACAAACATACAAACATATTCTTAAATACAATGAACTTCTTTGTGTCGTTTGATATGAATGAGGAGTTTGTTGAAAGCATTAAATCTAGAGGAAGAGATGCTTTCTCATATGAAAACTTCTCTGAGGGGGAAAAGCAAAGAATAGATTTGGCTCTTCTTTTTACTTGGAGAACAATTGCCAAAATGAAGAACAGCATTAATACCAATTTGCTTATTATGGATGAGGTATTAGATAGCTATCTAGATGCAACGGCTACAGAAAATGTTCTTCATTTATTAAATTCGGAAATGTTTAAGGATACAAACATTTTTGTAATTTCACATAAAGATACTATTGCAGATAAATTCCAAAAAACTATTAAGTTTACAAAGTCGAAAAATTTTAGTACTATTGAGTAAACTCTGTTTTGGAGAATAGAATGAGCCAAGATGTAAAAGTTAAAAATGCAATTCTGGTGAATGAGTTTACTGAATATGGCGTCAGGCTTTTTAAATCCGATTTTGATGAGCTGAGAAGTACAAACCTTCCAATCATACCAATTATTATTGATAGCTACGGCGGAGAGATCTATTCTCTTCTAGCTATGCTAGATATTATGGCAGTTACAGATCGGCCAATTGCTACTATTGCAGTTGGAAAGGCCATGAGTTGTGGTAGCATTTTACTAGCATGTGGAACTAGGGGATTTCGGTTTGTTGGACCAAATTCTACAATTATGATTCATGATGCAGCAACATTTTCTTTTGGAAAAATTGAAGATTTGAAGTCTGAGGTTGGTGAGGCTGACCGACTTAATAATAAAATATTTAATATCTTAGACAATCGTTGTAGTCAAAAGCTAGGGTATTTTAAGAAGATTCTATCAAACAAGAAACACGTAAATTGGTATCTTGATCCACAGGAAGCACTCAAGCACAGAATTGTTGACCACGTTGGGTTGCCTATAATTGATTCTTTGTTTAATTTGGACATTTTAAAAGATGATGTGTTTAATAAGCCACCAAAACCAACAAAGCCCGTAAAGACAAAGGCTCCGTCTATTAGAAAGAAAGCTTTAAAGTTGTCGTATGATTGAGATTTGTGGACACATCGGATCATTCTTTTTAATGATATGTGGAATTCCACAGCTCTATAAGACTATTATTACTAAAGATGTTACGGGCCTATCAGCAACCACTCTTGTTCTTTGGGGAACTGGCTGTGTTTTGACGGGGTTATATGTCTATAACACCAGCGCCCAACTTCCCTTGTTAATTAATTATGGGTTTAACTCCTTAGTGGTTGGAATTAATACGTTTTTGTATTTCCTTCACAAAAAGCCTAAGTAATTTAACAGCTTATATTTTGTATTTTTTTGTTGACGTATTTCTTAAAAATACGTTACACTGGTATTGTATTTGTAATGAGGTTATAAAATGTCTGTTAGACTTTCATCAAAAGAAATATTAGCAAAGTTAATGGCAACAGAGAACGTTCTTGTTGAGCATGCAGATGTACCAACAGCAGCGTTTGACTTGATAAACAGAAAACTGTTCCTACCTAATTGGAAAGATATTTCCGATACAGTCTACACACTTCTCATTTCTCACGAAGTAGGCCACGCTCTTTACACTCCAAAGGAAGAGTGGGAAGAAGCTGTTATGGTAAATAAAAATAAAGAGCTTAAGGGTGTAATTAACATCGTAGAAGATGTTCGAATTGAAAAGCTAATTCAACAAAAGTTCCCAGGCACAGTCAGATCGTTCAAGGCCGGATATGATGAACTTGAAAAACAAAATTTGTTTGGTACCGTTGGTTCAAAAATTGAAGAGTATGGTCTCCTCGATAGACTGAATATTCACTTTAAAGTAGGGCACTTTGGTTATGTGAATGTTCCATTCTCCGACAAAGAAAAGCCATGGGTCGATAAAGTTAATGCATGTAAAACTTTTAGTGATGTGGTTGGAGTTGCAACAGAGCTTCTTCAATACGTTAAAGACAATCCAGAGAGCCAAGGAAAGAATGAAAACCAGTCTGAAGAATCTGATGAAGGAACATCTTCACAAAAGAAAGTTGGTGTTTTAACTAAAGGTGAAGGGAACGAATCGGATAATCCAGCAGATTTGAGCCAATTTGATGAGATTTTGGACCCAGATAATCTTTTGGAGAAGGAGATGTCGTCTAATGGAAAAGATCCATCTCAAAACCCATTAGATATTAAGACACAACAGCATTTTGAGCAGGCTCTTAGAGACCTTGTTGATAAGAGCGTATCCAAGACCGTTTATATCAATCTTCCAAAGGTTCAAACTGATAAGATTATTGTTCCATATAAGAAGGTTCATGAACAAATTTACAATTACTATAGCCACTACTACCCACACATCTACGCAAATTCAGATGCAGCTTTAGCTTCATTTAAGAATTCCAGTAAGAATGTTGTAAATCAACTAGCCAATCTTTTTGAGATGAAAAAGAAAGCTAAGTTGGATGTAAAAGCTTTGACCACAAAGACTGGAGTATTGAATACAAATAAGATTCACTCATATAGGTATTCAGACGACATTTTTAAGAAAATTACAACTATCCCGATGGGTAAATCTCATGGGTTGGTTATGTTTATAGATTTGTCTAGCAGCATGTGTGACAATATCGTATCGACATTTGAACAACTATTAAATCTAGTATTGTTTTGTCGTCGAGTAAACATTCCGTTTGATGTGTATGGATTTACTGACTCATACGCAGCTAGAGACAATCTTCCTAATCAAAAGTTTAATGTTGGTGAACTATCTTTTGAAGAAAGATTTTGTCTCAGACAGTACTTCAGCAACACTATGAGTGGCGTTGAGTTTAATGATGCAATTAAAAACATTCTTTGTTTGATGCAGTCATATAACCGAACCACCACATATGCTGGTGTGCCATCACAGGAGCAATTAAATTGTACTCCACTGAACTCTACTATTGTATCTGCAATAAATGTTGTAAAAGAGTTTAGACAAAAATATTCTTTGGATATTGTAAACACGATTTTCCTAACCGATGGTGATGACACTCACGGATTGTCCTACATTGATGAGGTTGGAAGAGAAGTATATGTTGATGTTCGCATGAGTCGAACCTCTAGAATGTTTTATAACAGCTCTAGAGCAGAGAAGTGCTATATTCGAGATATGGCAACACGCAAGTGTTGGGATATTAAACATTCAACTGAAGACCTTTTAAATATTTTCAAAGAGCTGACTGATTCAAAAGTTATTGGCTTTTATCTTACTGGGCGTAGAGATGCCCAATTTAAGATTGAACAGTTTGTTCTAGACAAACCAAAAGCACATACTCTGTATGAAAATTTTAAGCAGATGAAATTTGCTGAGTTAACTTCCGTGGAAGGATACGATGCATATTACATCATCCCAAGTGGAAAAAGCCTTAGTATTAAACACGACAAATTTGAGCGTGAGTTTGATGCAAGTGTTGATTGGGAAAATGAAAAGGAAGCTAAGAAGGCTATCCGGTCAATTCAAAAAGAATTTACAACACACATGAAGGATGTGGTGGTAAGTCGAGTGTTATTAAATAAATTTATAGACCATATTTCATAAGTTGTTGATTTTGTTGAGGAATAAAAATTTAATTTTTTTATAAAAGTGTTTGACTGTTAAATGTAATTTTGGTATTTTAATTATAGTGATTGTTTTTTATTATTAGGTTAGTGTTATGTTAAGTAAATCCGATAAAGCCCGATTCCTAGACGTGTTAAAAAGCACTTTTGGTGAAAAAATCTTCACTAGAAAAGAAGTGCTTGAGCTTGCTTCACAACATGGAATCCAGACCCTTGGTTGGTTTTTAAACAGCTCTGAATTTAAAGTGACCAGAGGAAAGTATCAGTTTTTATCAAACGTAAACTATAGTGAGAGAAATGACATGGTAGATAATGGAAACAACCAATCCATCGTACAAAATTTTGTAACTGATGTTGTGAAGGAGTCTTTGGTTCCTGAAAGTGATAGGCTCTTTGTTAAGCACGGTGATTTTGATTTGGTGTCTAGGATCGTTGGCTCTAATAAGTTTTATCCAATTTTCATTACAGGTTTGTCGGGTAATGGAAAGACTTTTGGTGTAGAACAGGCATGCGCTCTCCATAAGAGAGAACTATATCGTGTAAATATTACCATCGAAACTGATGAAGATGATCTTCTAGGTGGCTTTCGATTGGTTAATGACAGCACAAAATGGTTTGATGGTCCTGTAATTCGTGCAATGAAATCTGGTGGAGTTCTTCTATTGGATGAGGTTGACCTTGGAAGCAATAAGCTTCTATGTCTACAACCAATCTTGGAAGGTAAGGGCATTCTTTTGAAGAAGATTAACCAATATGTTCGTCCTGCTCCTGGATTTACTGTGGTTGCAACAGCAAACACTAAAGGTCAAGGCTCTGAGAGTAGAAAGTTTGTGGGAACAAATATTCTTAATGAAGCTTTCCTGGAAAGATTTTGTGCAACTTTTGAGCAAAAATATCCAGAAGAGAAGGTTGAGAAGAGTATTCTCAAGAAGCTTTGTGATTCCCATGATTTGAATGGTGAGTCTGTAGAAGATTTTGTGCAAAAGCTTGTTACCTGGGCATTTGGAACAAGAAAGACGTTCGAGGCTGGTGGAACATCAGACTTAATCAGCACCCGTCGTCTAGTGCATATTATTAATGCATATGCAATTCTTGGGCATCCAAAGACTGATGATAAGAAAGAAGTTGGAGAGATTCGCCGCCAAGCAATTGAGATGTGCATCTCACGATTTGACGATAGTACTAAAACTTCATTTATGAACTTCTATGAAAATATAGATCCATATTTGAATGTTGATGTGGTTGTTCCACAAGAGCCAGCAGAGCCAACTCTAGAGGCAAAGGAGCACGATATTATTTCAATCCTTACTAATCAGGGATAAAATAAATTGCGTTTTTATAAAAAACTGCTACATTAAATGAATAGTAACTATATGCGAGGATATATGTCAAAGAAAGCAACACAAAATGTGCGTTTAGTTCGGCGACTGGCTACTGGAAAGAATCTGACGGTGGATGAGGCGGTAAATCGTCTTGGAATTCAAAGTCTTTCAGCTCGAATTCACGAGTTGCGAACGGTTGGATTTGTTATCTACACTAACAAGGTTCGACAGAAGAGTAAGAGAAATAAGACACGATTTGTTACCGCATATCGCCTTAGTGTAGACTCAAGCACTAAGAAGATGCTCACTCGTTTTAATGTAAATTAAACTATTCTTTATGAAGCTATCAACACAAACTATAAAAATTCTGAAGAACTTTTCAGAAATTAATCCAACAATATTAGTTCGGCAAGGGCAGAACATTGTGACAATAGATCACAATAAAAGAATAATTGCTGATGCGAATGTTGATGAAACAATGCCACAAGATTTTGCAATTCATGATCTAAACCAGTTTCTAACAGTGTCTTCGCTGTTTGAAAACCCAGATTTTGAATTTAAACGAGACCGAGTAGTAGTCAAGAACAACAATCGACAAATTAATTACATTTTTGCCGATCCTAGCTGTGTTACTGATGCAAAAGTTGTTCGTGATAAAATTCCAGGAATGTTTAGAGATGCGGATATTGTAAAAACTTTTGCGGTGTCTGAAGAAGACCTTAAGAGCATACGACAAACAGCATCAATCTTAAAATACCCTCACATTACATTTGTTGGTGATGAGGATGGTGTTAGGATTATTGCTAGAGATTTGTCTAATGATGCTGTGGGAGATTATGTGGTTCGTATTTCAAACGAGCCCACCACAGAGTTCGAGCACACCATGCTCTTAGACAACTTGCGAGTTCTTCCTGGTGAATATCAGGTTTCAATAAGCCCAACCATAGCACATTTTGTGAATCAAACCTTTCCAATTAAATATTGGATTGTTATGGAAGCTGTATAATGAAAAAGAAACCAACACCAAAATCAAAAGAGCCAAATGAATATTTGATCTTGGGGCATATGATAAAGTATAATCTTTATCTTCTCAGTAAGGCTGTGGTGTTTTCAGCAGTCGCAGCTAAAACTGACAGTTTGCAGGCTGCGGTTGAGCAAACTGAGAAAGTAATGCACGAACTTGATTTGGATGCAAAAAGGCGGCTATAAAATATAATATTATGGAATTGCGTGAACATATTCTTTGGGTTGAAAAATATAGACCACAAACAATAGATGACTGCGTACTACCCCACAGTCTTAAGAAGATTTTTAAGGGAATAGTCGCATCCGGTGAGCTACCACACCTTCTTTTGTGTGGTACAGCAGGGATTGGTAAGACCACTGTAGCAAAAGCTTTGTGTTCTGAGCTTGGTTTAAACTACATCCTGATTAACGCATCTGACGATAGAAATATTGACACACTTCGAACTACCGTTAAACAATTTGCTTCTGCAATGTCATTTGATGGTAAGAGAAAAGTTGTAATTCTAGATGAGGCAGATTATTTAAATCCACAAACATTTCAACCTGCTCTCCGTGGTGTTATGGAAGAGTTTTCTAAAAATTGCTCTTTCATTTTAACTTGCAACTATAAAAATAAAATTATTGATCCAATTCATTCTAGATGCAGCGTTCAAGAATTTAAAATCGACAAAGAAGAAAGAAAAGCAATTATTGAAGGTGTATATAAACGAGTATCAAAAATACTTGAGACAGAAAATGTGTCTTATGATGGTCGAGTATTGGCCAATGTAGTAGTAAAACATTTTCCTGATTTTCGACGCCTATTAAATGAGCTTCAAGCTTTTAGTAAACATAATGGGAAAATTGATGAGGGAATGTTAGGAACTGGTGGTTTTGTCACCAACCTTGATGCTGCATTACCAAAACTCTTTAAATCATTAAAAGACAAAAATTTCACTGAAGTTCGACAGTGGGTAGTAGAAAATTCAGATAATGATGCAAGCCGTCTTTATCGAAAGCTATATGACAATATGAGAGGATGTTTATCTCCTACCTCATACCCACAAGCCATATTGCACATTAATGCATATGAGCACCAAGCACTCTCTGCGGTTGACCAAGAAATAAATTTGTTATCTTGTATGATTCGCATCATGATGGATTGTGATTTTGTATGAAGCCAACCATATTTGATTTTTTAAATGATTTGTCGTATTTAAAAAAAGATATTTTAACCGACGAAAATCAGGCAGAGTATTCTCCATACATGATTAATAAATTCCTTTCAATGGACGTAACCACCGTGTTATATGCCAATGAAATGAACATCAGACCAGCAATACCAAAAAAGATTCAATATCAATATTACCTTCACGCAATCAAGAAAAGTAAACGATACTTTAAGTATTTAAAAACTACGAAAGAAAAAAATATTGATTTGTTGAAAGAGTACTTTTCCTATAGTGATCGTCGAGCAAGGGAAGTGCTTCCTCTATTTTCCGAACCGGAATTGGAGTATATAAAAAATAAATTACAAAAAGGTGGCATAGATGGCAAAAGAAAAGCATGATGACCCCTGTATGGAGAAAATTTTAGATACTATAGAAAAGATTGAGTTGCTAATTGAGGATAACAATCAAAACATTAAAGATTGTTGTAATATATTAAGAGCCTTGAAAAATAAGCTAGAAAAAAACAAAAAGTCTAAAGCCCCTCTACTGATTCGAAAAATACTAAATAAATTACGTTGGTTATAGATTTAATAATTGGATTGGCTTATGTCAGATATTGTAAATGACTTGATCGAAGTAACATTAGCATCCCCCGATGATTTCTTGAAGGTTAAAGAGACTTTAACACGAATTGGAGTTGCGTCAAAGAAAGACAAAACACTCTACCAGTCTTGCCACATTCTCCACAAACGAGACAAAATTACAAAACAAAGTAAATATTATATTGTGCATTTCAAAGAGCTGTTTAAGCTTGATGGAAAACCAACCACAATTACAGAAGAAGACCTTGCACGAAGAAATGCCATAGCCAATATTTTGGCTGAGTGGGGTCTTGTAACCTTGGTTGACAAACAAAAGAGCGTTCAGCCAATTTGTTCAATCAATACAATAAAAATTGTTCCACATAAAGAAAAGGGAAATTGGAAGTTGGAAGCCAAATATAACATAGGAGGAAATAAGAAACCAGCTCAAGTTTCTACACCAACTATTAAAAATTAACTTATTATTTGTGTTTGATATGATTTGTGTTTACAAAGTACACCCTGACGCCCTAGTTCCACGATATGCCACTAAAGACGCCGCATGTTTTGATATTCATGCTTGCCTAGCCCCAGACATGGTTGTTGACCGAATGGGGGCTAATAATGTGCCACAGACCCTTACAATCAAAGATGACAGGTCTCTAGTTCTTGGTCCAGGCCAACGGGTACTAATACCCACAGGACTGATTTTTGACATTCCCCACAAACACTCCCTTCGTTTGCACCCACGTTCTGGAATTGCCTACAAGCATGGAATTGGACTTTCAAACTGTGAAGGCGTGGTTGATGAGGATTACACCAAGCCAGTATTTGTAGCTCTCATAAACAACAGTAAGGTTTCTTTTACCGTCAACCACGGCGACCGAATATGCCAGGCTGAAGTTGTATATGACACTCGCATGGATATTATTGAGACTCCTATAAAGCCAATAAAAGTTACCCACCGAAGTGGCGGCTTTGGATCTACGGGAATTTAATATTTTATACATTTAATTTTTGTTAAATAGCTTTGATGGCTGTGCAATAATAGTGTATAATAAAATTGAGCTTAGTATGTCATTAAAAACATTTAAAAAATTTATCATTGAAAGATGTTGGTCTGGATATAAACCCACTCCAGGAAAGAAGGCATATTCCAAAGGTTCTTGTATGAAATCAGAAGAGCCAGATTTGGAATTGGAAAGCCTGCAAGAAGAAGAGCTTTTTGAAGAGGATTTGTTTGAGGATAGAAAAGTAACCCTCAACAAACCATTTCGCACTCCAGACGGTCCCAAAAAGTTCTCAGTGTATGTTAAAAATGACAAGGGTAGTGTTGTTAAAGTCAATTTTGGCGACCCTAACATGGAAATTAAACGAGACAACCCAGACCGTAGAGCAAATTACAGAGCTAGACACAACTGTTCAGACCCAGGCCCTAAATGGAAGGCAAATTATTGGTCCTGTAAGATGTGGTCTAAAAAGCCAGTATCAAAGCTAACATAACTATATGATTCAAAAAACCAGTAAGAATGGAAAAAAAATAATTAAAGATTTTGAGGGGTTTAGAGCAATCGCCTATGTTTGCCCTGCTGGTGTAGTAACCGTAGGATATGGCACAACAAGAATTAACGGAGTCCCAGTAAAGCTTGGTACAAAAATTACCACAGACGAGGCAGATATTCTTTTAGATGATGATTTAAAAGTATTTGAGGAAGCTGTTAATAACTTGGTAACAGTAGAATTAACTCAAAATCAATTTGACGCCTTAGTATGTTTTGTATATAATATTGGGGTTAGTAATTTTAAAAAGTCAACACTATTAAAATTACTAAATTCTGGAGAATACCAAAAGGCTTCAAAAGAATTTATTAAATGGGATAAAGCAAACGGGCAAACTCTTTCCGGTCTTACTCGAAGACGAAAAGCAGAACAAGCCCTTTTTCTAAAGGATTAGATATGGCAGTCAAGATTGTTAGGTTTTTGGGTGGAGAAGAGATTCTAGGCGACGTAGTAAAGGTAGACGATAAGACCCTTAAGATTAACAACCCAACCCAGATTTCAGCAAGTGCTAACCCTAAGACGGGTAAGGTAGACGTAGCCATGGCACCATTTGCACCCCTTTCCTCCCAGACCCACATTGAGGTTAATACAGACCACGTATTGACCCAATATGAGCCCGTAGTGGATATTCTTAACAAGTATAATACCCTTTTTGGAAGTGGAATTGTCCTTCCAAATATGGGACTTGGCGCACCTGGAATCCTCCAATCATAAAAAAATAATAAACCTAATAAAAAAAATTTAGGGGTATTTTTTGCTTTTTTTGTGATTTTTGCTATCATGATGCCATGACAAAACAACGTTTTTATACGAACTGCTCTTGTGTCGGAAATTTTATTTTGTATCGTGGCATCTATGATGGCGAGCGTGTCTCCAAAAAGTTCACCTATCAACCAACGCTATTTCTTCCAAGCACAAAAGAAACCAAGTGGAAAACTCTTGATGGGAAGTATGCAGAAAAAATTACCTTTGCTGATATTGATGAAGCAAAGCAATTTGTTCGAAAGTATACGGACGTAGATAACTTTGTATACTATGGTAATACAAAATACCACTATGTTCATATAGCAGACAATTTTCCAGGCCAGGTTGATTTTGATCTTAGCAAAGTTGTTACAGCAAACATCGACATAGAGGTTGCATCAGAAAACGGTTTTGCTCCAGTCGAAAATCCCTTTGAAGAAGTCATTGCAATAACGGTTGAGTCTAAAGGAACATATGTTGTTTTTGGTTGTGGGGAGTTTACTACAACAAACGACAACGTAAAATATATCAAATGCCATAATGAGATTAATCTTCTAGAAAGGTTTATGGCATATTGGGAAAAGCTGGCTCCCGATATTGTTACAGGATGGAACGTACAGTTTTATGATATTCCATACCTAGTAAACAGAATATCTCGAATCTTTGGTGACAAAGAAGCAAAACGGCTTTCTCCGTGGAAATACTTATCAACTCGTAATGTTGCATATAAAGGGCGCATGCACCAAGCCGTAGACTTGGTTGGAATATCAACTCTCGATTACATCGAGCTATACCGAAAGTTTCAACCAAAACAGGAGAGCGAGAAGCTTAATTATATTGCTTATGTTGAGCTTGGTGAAAAGAAGCTTTCTTACGATGAATATGGCTCTTTACACTTGTTATATAAAAACAATTATCAAAAATTTATTGAATATAATATTAAAGACGTAGAGCTGGTCAAGAAGCTTGAGGAAAAATTAAAGCTGATTGAAATGGTGGCTACTCTTGCATACGATGCCAAAGTAAATTTTATGGACGTATTCTCACAGGTTAGAATGTGGGACACCATTATTTTTAATCATTTAAAGCAATATGATATTGTCCTCCCTAAGTTGCGAGAAAATGAAAAAGCATCCGACTATGCTGGAGCATACGTTAAAGAAATTAATCCAGGAATGTATGAGTGGGTTGTTTCTTTTGACTTAAACTCACTTTACCCAAACCTTATCGCTCAATTTAATATTTCTCCTGAGTGTATGGTAAAAAATAAACACAATACAGTTTCTATTAAACAGCTATTGAGTAAAGAGTTTGATACCTCCGAACTAATTCAACATAACATGAGCATGGCAGCAAATGGGCATTGCTTTTGGAATAATAAAATTGGGTTTTTGCCAGACATTTTAATGCGAATGTACGAAGACCGAAAAGCCTACAAGAATAGAATGTTAGAGGCTCAAAAACAATTAGAGCTAGTCAAAGAAGAATTACACAAAAGACAAATTAATTTCTAGCACGAATGAAAAAAGCTCCTGCACCACAAAAACGTGCTACTCAAGAGCAACGTTTGCACACCAAAAAAATAATGGTCCTTGCTATGGGCGGGAAATGTACAATTTGTTCCTACTCAAAATGCATCCAAGCTTTAGACTTTCATCACATTAATCCTGAAGAAAAAGATTTCCAATTTAACCGATTAAAGATGACTGAAAAAACTTGGCCAAAGATTGTAGAAGAATTAAAAAAGTGTGTAATGTTGTGCTCAAATTGTCATAGAGAAGTGCATGCTGGTGCTATACAAATAAAAAAGCCATACACAAAATTTGATCCCAAATATGAACATTTTGAAAACACAAAGCTAAAAGAGTTTTTGGATAATTGTCCTGTGTGTAATAAAGAAAAGTTTGTATATAATAAAACCTGCTCTTTATCGTGCGCATCTCAATACAATAAAGGGCAAATTGATTGGAGTACAGTGGATTTAAAATCTTTAGTTGATAATGGATTGTCAATTTATCAAATAGCTGATTTGTTTAATGTATCCACCGGAACCATATCCAAACACGTTGCCAAATTCAAAAAAACGAAAGAAATAGCCTAGTATTTTTTAATGAATCTGGTATAATTTAAGATATGAAATCCATATCCAAAATGTCAGATCAAGAACTTATTGAGTATGCGAATAAGCTCTCACTTGATGTAACCAAGTATCACAATTTCCAGCTCACCAAAAAGATTCAACTCAACTCAGCTTATGGTGCAATGGGAAATCAATATTTTCGATTCTATGATATTCGATTGGCCGAAGCTGTTACGTTATCTGGACAGCTAGTAATTCAGTGGTTGGCTAAAGATATTAACTCATATTTAAATACCTTATTGAACACAAAGAATTTTGATTACGTTATTGCCATTGATACCGACTCCCTATACTTGAACTTACAAAAGCTTGTGCAAGTTTCTTATGGAGACAACCTCCCAACAGACAAGCAAAAGATTGTAGACTTTTTAGATAAAGTTTCGGAAGACCGACTACAAAAAGTCATTGATAAGAGCTGCAAAACGATTAAACATTACTTAAATGGTAGAGCACAAAAAATGCAAATGAAACGGGAGTCGATTGCAGATAAAGCAATTTGGACTGCCAAAAAGAGATACATCTTGAATGTATATGATAGCGAAGGTGTTCGGTATGAGAAGCCAAAACTGAAACTTCAGGGAATTGAAGCAGTAAAATCCTCAACACCAGAAGTATGTCGCCAAAAAATTAAAGACGCAATTGACATTATCTTAACAAAAACACAATCCGATTTGTATTCATATATTGATGCTTTTAAGAAGGAATTTAAACAACTCTCTCCAGAAACAATAGCATTTCCCCGTGGATGTAACGGACTTTCCACATACTCAGATCCAAAATCTATATTCAAAAAAGGAACTCCAATCCACGTTAGAGGTGCCTTGGTCTATAATAGAACAATAAAAGATAAAAAATTAGATAAGAAATATCCTTGCATTCAAGAAGGAGATAAGATAAAATTTATTTACTTAAAAACTCCAAATCCTGTTCAGCAAAATGTTATAACTATGTCCGAAGAAGGTTTGCCTGTTGAGATGAACCTACACAAGTATATTGATTATGAATTACAATTTGAAAAGACGTTTTTGGACCCATTAAAAATTATCTTGGATGCAATTCATTGGTCCACAAAAAAGCAAATGAGCTTTGACGATTTATAGGAGAAGTATTATGACAAAGAATAATCATTTTACAGACGTGCTAAAAGTTCTTGAAAATGAGTATGCAGCAGTTGCTGATGACGGAACATCAGCCGACGTAGTTGGTTTTATTGACACGGGCTCTTACGCATTAAATGCGCTCTATTCAGGCACCATATATGGTGGAATGCCAGCTAATAAAATTAATGCTCTTGCTGGAGAAGAAGCAACCGGAAAGACTTTCTTTTTGTTGGGTATTGTAAAAAACTTTCTTGATGTAAACCCAACTGCTGTGAGCATTGTGTTTGAATCTGAAGGATCTATTACTAAAGAAATTTTGCATTCTAGAGGAGTAGATACAAAACGAGTATTGGTTGTTCCGGTTGAAACCATCCAGCAATTTAAAACACAAGCACTTCGAGTTGTTGAGAATCACCTCAAAACTCCAGAAAAAGAACGAAAGCCTCTTTTGTTGGCTCTAGATTCCCTAGGAATGTTATCTACAACAAAAGAGATGACAGATTCTGAGTCCGGTAAAGAGGTAAAAGACATGACTCGAACTGCTGAAATACGAGCTGCATTTCGAGTTCTCACGCTAAAGCTTAGTAAAGCAAAGATTCCTTTGATTGTAACAAATCACGTATACCAAACCATGGGTATGTTTCCGACCAAGGAAATGGGTGGTGGAGGCGGCCTAAAATATGCAGCTAACAATATCATTGCTCTATCAAAGTCAAAAAATAAAGACTCGGAAGGTAATGTGACGGGAATTATTATTAGATGTAAAAATCTTAAGTCTCGTCTTACAAAAGAAAACACAGAGTCTAGTGTGTTGTTGTCTTACGATAAAGGTCTCGATAGACACTACGGTCTAGTGGACCTTGCATTAGAGCACAACATTTTCGAGAAAGTATCAACAAAGATAAAACTACCAGACGGAAGTACTGTTTTTGAGAAAGCTATTATAAGAAATCCCGAAAAGTACTTCACACAAGAAGTCTTGGCTAGAATTGATAGCGCAGCAAAAGCTGAATTTAGTTATGGTTCATCTAAAGATTCTGGTGATGTCATCGAGGAAATGTTGAATGACGACAATTAAAGACAAATATAGAATTATACATGATTCATCGGACCCCAAAAAGTGGTGTGTTGAGCTATTGGCATCTTGCGCACCGTTTCATGGAATTGTGTATTCATACGGAAGTTTTTCTGTAAACGAACCTACCGACGAAAAAACAACTCCTACAGTTACATACGAAACTGATATTATTTACGTTCCAGAAAGGCTGCGTGGTGTCGTGTTCCCAGACAACACAGAAAAAGAAATACAAAAATTGCTTGGTCAAATTTTATTTGATATAGTAAATGATAATCTAGAACACACAAAACAAGAATCTGGAAAGCTCTATTTGGAATTGCAAAAAGATGATAAATGATAGGATTGAAGTTCTAATCCTCAAAAATTTAATTTTTGATGATTCATACTGTCGAAAAGTTCTTCCGTTTGTTAAGGAAGAGTATTTTACAGACGAAGCTGAAAGAGTTCTCTTTCAAAAGATTTCATCGTTTATTCTTAAATATGACGGACTCCCAAGCAAAGAAGCTTTGTTAATTTCTGTATCTTCCGATGATAAGCTCACCGATAATATTGAAACGTCTTTAAAAGAACTAATTGTTTCATTTGAGAAAAGTCAGGTTGATGCTGCTTGGTTGATTGAGCAGACAGAAGAATGGTGTAAAGATAAGGCTATCTACAATGCCTTGCTCACTAGCATTAAAATTGCTGATGATAAAAAGAGCAAATTCAGTCGAGGAAATATCCCAAAGCTTTTGACTGATGCGCTTGCTGTTTCTTTTGATCCAAACATCGGTCACAGCTATCTTGAAGATACAGATGAGCGATACAACTACTACCACAAAGTAGAGGAAAAGTTTTCTTTTGATTTAGATTGTCTTAACAAAATCACTAAGAATGGAGTTCCAAGAAAGACATTAAACGTAATTCTTGCTGGAACTGCTGTAGGAAAATCATTGGCACTATGTCACATGGCAGCCAGCTACTTTTTGACTGGTAAGAATGTTCTGTACATAACCCTCGAAATGGCTGAAGAGAGAATTGCAGAACGAATAGATGCAAATGTTCTCAACGTCTCTCTACAAGACTTACAAGCCATACCAAAAGAGGTTTACGACAAAAAGATTTCTTCTATTAAACAAAAGACTGTAGGGAGACTTATTGTAAAAGAATACCCAACAGCAACTGCATCAACTACTCATTTTAGAGCTTTGTTGAATGAGTTGTATTTGAAAAAAAACTTTACCCCCGATGTAATTTTTGTTGACTACTTGAATATTGCTGCAAGTGCTAGGTTGAATAATGCAAACCACGTCAACAGCTATACCTATGTTAAGAGCATAGCAGAAGAGTTGCGTGGGCTTGCTGTGGAATATAACGTTCCCTTGTGGACTGCTACTCAAACTAACAGACAAGGCTACACATCCACCGATCTCGGGTTAGAAAATACATCCGAGTCATTTGGATTGCCAGCAACAGCAGACTTTATGCTTGCTCTTTCAACCACGGAAGAGCTTGAGCAAATGGGTCAAATTCTAGTTAAGCAACTTAAGAATAGATATAATGATATTAACTCACTCAAACGATTTGTATTGGGTATAGATCGTTCTAAGATGCGATTGTTCGACTTAGACCCTTCAGCACAAGAAGAGCTGGTCAATACTGGTCTTAGAACCAAATCACAAAAAGTGGATGATGACACCCCACTGTTTGAAAAGTCAAAATTCGGCGCTGGAATGAAAGCTGAGAAAAAGGATTTTGATGATTTTAAATTCTGAGACTAAACCATTTTTAAAATGGGTTGGTGGTAAAAAGCAACTACTCCCGGAAATTCAAAAACGACTTCCTCAAGAGTTTGATTACTACTTTGAGCCGTTTGTTGGTGGTGGAGCAGTATATTTTTCTTTATGTGACAATATCAAAACAGCTTACATAAGTGACATCAATGAAGAGCTTATTAACACATACTTGGTTGTTAAAGATTATCTCCATGAGCTAAAAATTGAGCTTGCCGTGTATAAAAATGACGAGCAAGTGTTTTATAAAACCCGAGATTTGGATAGGAGTGCTGAATACCTCTACCTCAACTCCATACAAAGAGCAGCAAGATTTATCTACCTAAACAAAACATGCTTTAATGGCTTGTATCGAGTCAACTCAAAAGGTCAATTTAACGTGCCGTATGGTAAGTATGCAAACCCAACAATCTGTGACGCATACGTGCTAGAGTCTTGCAGCCGTGCCTTAAGGTACACAAACACAAATGTTGCATGCCAAAGCTATGATGAAATATTAAAAGAGATAAACAAGCTCGATGACCCAAGCTCTGCTTTTGTCTATCTAGACCCACCATATGTTCCACTAACACAAACATCAAGCTTTGTGTCGTATTCAAAAGACGGGTTTACTATTGATGACCACAAAAACCTAGCAAAGTTTTATGCCACCCTTAGTCAAATGGGCGTTAAGTGCATGCTCTCCAACTCTTCAACTCCAGTTGTGTTTGATTTGTATAAGAATTACAAAATTGACACGGTATCAGCAAACCGAGCCATTTCTAGCACGGCTCTAGGTCGCAGGCCAGTTTTGGAAGTTCTCATTACGAACTATTAATGAGCCTAAATATTAGATTGTTTATTGAAAATCAATCTAATGAAAAACTTTAAATCATTCTTAACAGAATCTGCTAGACCAAACCTTCACATTGAACATATTGAAGAAGAGGTTTTTAACAAAGGGGTGATTGGCACTAAAACTGCCATAGCCTTTTTGAAAGATTTTTGTAATTTTTTGGAAGGCACTGAGCATAAGGTTCGCCCGTCTATTAAGTGGGATGGTCGCCCTGCAATCATATGCGGCCAACACCCTGAAACAAATAAGTTTTTTGTTGGTACCAAGAGCGTCTTTAATGTTGGTATTCCAAAAATCAACTATACTACTGAAGATATTGATAAAAACTACGCCGATAAACCAGACCTCGCCAAACGGCTTAAAATCGTTTTAAAAGAGCTGTCGGGATTACAGATAGAAGGAGTGGTCCAGGGGGATTTACTCTTCGTAAAAGAAGATTTGCGGCTTATTGCGCACAACCACACCCAATACGTGGCGTTCTCCCCAAACACTATCACG